>SCPN01000240.1_pt1:2500-140430 | contig 140430 bp, 154 predicted proteins | sample 6106831 | NCBI WGS metagenome assembly SCPN01 (sample SAMN10720447, study PRJNA508395) | human gut metagenome | isolation source: Participant 1, 0 month | reverse complement strand
TATCTGAATTCAAAAGAAGAAAAAGATAAATATATGGGAGAAATAAATGGATTTATTAGGTGCATCAGAAGTGAAAGTTAGTGTGATATGCATGGCATATAATCAGGAAAAATATATTGAACAGATGCTGAGGAGTGTCATAACACAAAAGACAGAGTTTCGGTTTGAGGTAATTGTTCATGATGATTGTTCGATTGATGCAACAGCTGATATTATAAAAAAATATCAGAACGAATATCCGGACATTGTAAGACCGATTTATGAAAGTGAAAATCAATATTCACAAGGAGTGGATATTGTTATGGGACTGTGTCTGCCTAAATCTAAAGGAAAGTATATTGCAATTTGTGAAGGCGATGATTATTGGAGCGATGATACAAAGCTGCAAAGGCAGTTTGATGTTATGGAGCAGCATCCGGAACTGGATATGTGTGTCTGCCGTGCCAACGAGATAAACGGAACAGATGATTCATTTATTCAGGAAATTCGGCCAAAAGAGAAAGACTGTATATTATCAGTAGAGGACGTTATTTTAGGTGGCGGAAGATATGTGGCTACTGCAACTCATTTTTACAGACGGGAATTGTTTGAAAATATGTTACCGTTTGAACAGATTATGAATTTTGACTATACAAACCAGATTAAAGGGGCATTAAGAGGTGGAATATATTATATAGATTCATGTATGGCAGTGTACAGGCGCGCAACGTTCGGTTCATGGACAGTCCGTATAGAAAAAGACAGTGAAAAAAGAGAGCAGCATCGAAAATTAGAAATATCAATGCTCAGACAATTAGATATAGATACGAATAAAATGTATCATGAAACAATATTAAAAAGACTTAAAGCATATGAGTCATTATATGAACAGTTAAAACAAAATAAAGAAGAAATAGAAACAGCTTTAACGGGACATGAAAAAGAAGGTTTATTTTTGTGGGGATTAGGTCTTCGTGGAGAAGCAATTCAGGAATTTTTTTCAAAAGAAGGATTGTTTCTTGAAGGGGTATGTGATAAGAAAAATGAGTTTATAGGTGAGAAAACAATATACGGATATAAAATTGTAGATACGGAATATGCGATACAAAATCATCAGATTATTATTGCTGCCAACCGGATTATATATGATGATTTAATTCAAAATAGCCGGATAAGAAAAGTTATTGATTTTCAACAATATATACCATTCGCATGATAAAGGAGAATGTATATGCAAAAAAAAGAAGTATGTCTGGGAATGATTGGTGCAGGACGTGCAACGGAATTACATATGAATGCAATTCACAGATATAGCGGAGTGCCGGTAAGATGTAAGACAATCGTTGCCAGAAGATGGGAACAGGTTGTAGAAGCAAAGAATAAATACGGGTTTGAAACTGCAACATTGAATGTTAAGGAATTGTTAGAAGATCCGGAAATTGATGTGATTGATATATGTACACCGCCATATATGCATGAAGAAATGATTATTCAGGCAATGGAACATGGGAAACATGTTATATGTGAAAAGCCGTTGTGCGGCTGCTTTGATACGACACTGTCAAAAACTGAAATGTATGAATCGGTTTTGAATTCTTTAGAAAAAATTGATGACATCATATGTAAAACAAATAGGAAGTTTATGTATGCAGAGAATTATATTTATGCCCCTGCAATCAATAAAGCAGCAGAAATTATAACGAAAAAGAAGTGCAGAATATTGTTTGCAAAAGGAGAGGAAAGTTTAAAGGGGTCCAGTTCGGCTGTAGCGGGAGAGTGGAGTAAAACAGGCGGTGGTACATTTATTCGTACGGGGGCACATCCACTGTCGGCAATATTGTGGCTGAAGCAGGTGGAAGCAAAAGTGAAAAATTGTGATATAAAAGTAGATACTGTATTAGCGGATATGGGATGTGTGACAAAGACACTTTCGGAATATGACCATAGACATATTGCAGCAAGACCGATAGATGTGGAAGATACCAGCACGGTAATACTGAAATTTTCAGATGAATCCAGAGCAACGATTATGGCTGCGGATACATTATTGGGAGGTTCATTGAATTATGTGGATTTATATTGCAATGATGCTGTAATAAAATGTAATCTTACAATGGCAGATATGATGAGCACATATTTTCTGGACGAAGAACGGTTAGATGATGTGTATATTTCAGAAATGCTTCCGGGGAAAACGGGCTGGAATAATCCGTTTCTGGAAGATGAAATTATGAGAGGGTATACTGATGAAATGAGAGATTTTATAGAAGCGGTATATTATGACCGTGAACCGAAATCAGGCATTTCAATAGCAAGGGATACAATAAAAATTATTTATGCAGCTTATAAATCAGCGGAATTAAAACAGGCAGTAGAATTAGAGTAGGAAGTGAATTGAATGAGAATATGTAAGAGAGCAGTGGATTTTGTTCAAGTTATAAATGAAAATGGAGATGTCAGACTTTGCAGCTGGTTATATGACGGAGGGGTTATAGGAAGACTGACAGAAAAGACAATGAAAGAAATCTATCATAGTAAAGAGGCAGAGTTAATACAGGAATATCACTGCAACGGGAATCATTCTAATTGTAATCCTAATGCGTGTCCGTATGTAGCAAACGGTACGGTAAAGGAAAATGAGATTGAAATTGATAAAATCCCGGAATATCCGGAATCTCTTTATCTGGCATATGAAAATGTATGCAATTACCGGTGTGTAATGTGTACAATACCGGATTGTATGCAAAGGACAGAAGCCGAAGAAAGAGAGAAAAAGCTCCAAAGAATAGATGAAGAATTAGAAAAAATTCTGCCATATGTAAAAAATATTAGTGCAAATGGACTGGGAGAACTTTTTGTAAGTAAACATACATTAAATCTTCTTTCAAAGTGGGAACCATTAGCGAAAAAAGAGGAATGTTCAGTCCTGCTGGAAACAAACGGTGCATTGTTTAACAAAGAGAATTGGGAGAAGATCTCGAATCTTGGACAATACAATTTATCGGTGGCAATCACAGTTTTAAGTTTTGAGGAAGAGATATACCGTGAATTATCAGGAACAGCCCTGCCGATATCTAATTTAATTGATAATTTACATTTCGTTAAATCTTTACGGGAAAAGGGGATTATTAATTATTTTGAAATAGCAACGGTATATCAGGAGAAAAATTTTAGGGAATTACCTGAATTTGCACGTAGGTGTATAGAGGAGTTTAATGTTGATTGTGTAAGATTAAGACCTTTGAACCAGGAACGAATCTGGATATGCAGGAATGGTTTAGAGATGTAAGAAATGAATATCATCCTTATAATAAAGAATTTTTACAGGTTATGAAAGATCCTATATTTAAGCATCCAAAGGTACATGACTGGGGTGGAGGAAAAGCATCGGGGCTGGGACCTGAACCATACACAAAAATGAGAGCCCGGTACAGTTTGTTAGAAAGTATATTCTGTAAAGAAGGTTTTATGGAACATTGTAAACAAATAATTAAAACAGACGCGGTAGTTATTTATGCAATGGCTGTAGTAGGAAGGGCACTTGTCAGTGTCCTGAAAGATGAATATACAATTCCGTTTTGCATAGATAAAGCGATGCAGGGACAGCATTATATGGGAATTCCAATTTACAGTGCTGGCAATTTAGAAGGGGTAAGTAGAAATGCGACCGTAATTGTTTCAATGGACCAGAATGAAGAGGCTGTAATTAATTTAATGAAAAAAGAAGGATTTAAGAGTGTTATTTCAATTAAAGAATTGATTTAATTGAATGAAGGAGAAATGATGGAGAAAGATATTTTTGTTACCAAGGCTTTATTACCGCCGTTTGAAGAATATGTTGAAGCGATTAAACCATTATGGGACAGTCATTGGATAACTAATATGGGAAAATATCATCACAAATTAGAAGATGAATTAAAAAAATATCTAAAGGTGAAGAATGTATCATTAATCGTAAATGGACATATGGCATTAGAACTGGCAATTCAGGCATTTGGATTTCCTGCCGGTTCGGAAATCATTACAACTCCATTTACCTTTATTTCAACAACGCATGCAATCGTCAGAAATAATTTAAAAGCCTGTTTCTGCGATATAAAATTGGAAGACGGTACGATGGACGAGTCAAAATTGAAAGTCTTATTACCGAAAAACGGTAGCAATTTTACCGGTTCATGTATATGGACATGTTTGTAATGTTGAAAAATACAGGAAGTGGCTGATAAATATAATTTGAAGGTTATCTATGATGCTGCATGCATTTGAATAGAATATAAAGGAATGGAATCGGAACATATGGAGATGCTCAATATTCAGCTTCATGCCACAAAGGTTTTAATACAATAGAAGGCGGGGCGATTACATTTCGGATTCTAAATTATATGATAAGCTGTATAATTTAAAAATTTTGGTATTCGTGGGAAGAACTGGTTACAGATATTGGAGCAAATGCAAAATGAATGAGTTTTGTGCATTAATGGGCTTTGCAATATGAACCATATAGATGAAGCGATAGAAAATCAGAAGAAGGTGCTGTGAATATTATAAGCAGGAACTTCAAAATGTATATGGAATTGAAGTGTTTAACTTTAATAATGCAAATGTGCTGAACTATTCTTATTTTCCGATTAGAGTAGAATCTAGGGGTGATGCAAACAGAGATGAATTATATAATATGTTAAAAGAAAATAATATATATGCCAGAAAATATTTTTACCCGGTAACTTCAGACCAGGCATGTTTTAAAAATAAATATAGAGATGTTGACATCAGGAATGCGAGAATGCTGGCAAAGAAATTCTTGTGCTGCCATTGTATGACGACCTGAGTGAAGAAGCACAGAATAGGATTATAAAAGTAGTGAAAGAATTTTCAAATAAGTAAATAATTCTGCAATAGAAATGGGAGTTCAATGCAAAAGAGTGAAGAGTACATAGCTTATGGTATTGGAAATTATTATCAGGCAGTGAAACAGAGTAAAAGCAGTATAATAGAATTTAATTACATATGCGATAAAAAATTTGATAATGTATCAGATACAGAGTATGACGGGATTCAGATTATACACCGCTCACAGTTAAAAGATAAAATAAATGCAACCATAGTTATATTCTCATGTGATGAGCCGCTTAAACAGACCCTTGCAAAAGAATTTTCGAAAAATGGAATGAAATATGTGTTTGCGATGGATTTATTGGGCTGTACTACAGTGACCGGATTGGAAATTAAAAGAATGGTGTAAAAGGATACTGGCATTATGGTACAAATGAGGTCTTTTATCATGACACACTGCCGGATAATCTGCAAATCTCATTTCAGGGCGCACATAGCAGTGTTTATATAGGTGAAAACTTAATTATAGATGAGTGCAGACTGTTGCTTGGTAATCGGGCAAAGGTAAAAATAGGAAATAATGTCAGGATAGTGATAGCGGAATGTCATGTGGCGTATTCGTCTCTGAATATTGGAGATGACTGTTTATTCGGAAAATATGTTGTTATCCGTACACATGACAGTCACCATATTTTTGATAAAGATACAGGGAAAAGAATAAATCAGGCAAAGAATGTGAATGTATCTAATCAGGTGTGGTTATGTGCACAGTGCAAGCTTTTGCCGGGAGCTGACATCGGTGTAGGGTCGGTAGTAGCTGCGAATGCAGTGACTTCATCAAAATTTCCGAATAATGTGATTATTGCAGGAGTTCCTGCGAAAGTTATCCGTGAAAATATTGTTTGGAGCAGAGATGATACCAGATTTTGTGATTATCAGATGTTTTCAGAATGTAGTTCAAAAGATGCAGAAAAGTATATAGTGTAAATATAATGGTTGGTGGAATGAATATGAAAGATATTATTGAAAAGATATATAATATTGATGTTATAGAAAAAATTAAATCAGGTCTTGTAGATAATGAATCAAAAGATATATTTGATGCCAGAATTCAATATATGTTAAATGGAGACCGTGATACATTTGTAGAGAGTGTTGAACCATATTTGAGCAATATTGTAAGCTGGGAATTAAACGCGGCATTAAAAAAATCGGGACGGAATTATCATCTATGGAAGTGGATATTATGGGATTTATGATAAAAAGTAGTAGAATTGTGTGGATATAAAGTGGACTATTTTTGTGACAGTTACGAATATGGACATAAAGTAGACGGCATAGAGGTGATTAGTCCGCAAGAGGTTGTGGAAAAATATAATAATTATTTAGTAATTATCAGTTCCGCATCTTATGGCTGGGATATGAGAAAAATTTAATACAATTAGGTTTTTACCGGAACATATTATTTTCCAAAAGAAGTTTTTATTAGGGAATAGCACTAGCCAGTATTTTGATTTTTGAACTGAATGAATCGGAGATTTTTTAGATGCAGGAGCTTATGACGGGGATACAGTTAATGCATTTTGAAATGGACGAAAAATAACTATGGCGGGATATATATTATTGAACCCTTAACACCAATGGCGCATAAAATCAAGGAACGTGCCAAAGCGGAAAATTGGAATGACTATAAAGTGATTAATGCGGCTGTCTGGAATAAAATGAAAAGATGAAATTTACTCATAACGGACTGCATCACGGATTAATATGAGAAATGGCATAGAAACACAATGTGTCAGAATAGATGATATTATTGATAATGAAAAATACCACATTTATTAAAATGGATGTAGAAGGGGCAGAAAAAAATGCTATTTTAGGTGCGGAGAATACAATTAGCAGATATAAACCGAGGTTAGCAATATCTATATATCATAAGCCTAAAGATATAATAGAAATACCAACACTGCTTAAAGAACTGGTTCCGGAATACAAATTTGCAATTAGACATTATTCAACAAATGTATATGAGACAGTTTTGTATGCATGGATTTAGCGTGAAAAAAAATAGGTAAAAGATAAGATCGTATTAGCAATAAAAGAGAACGAATTGAAATTATAGAGGAAGATAAATGAGATATGTTTATATAGCCGGTGCCGGCTCCAGAGGGGTTACAATGGCAAAGTATCTGACATATTTGGATAACGATGTCGAAATAAAAGCGTATTTATATGATAATGATGAAAAGAATCCGACTGAGATTGAAGGCGTGCCGGTATTAGATATTTCAAAAAAAGTTTATTTAAATAATGAGTATCCTGTATATATAGCAACCAGAGGAGTGAATCAGGAAAAATTAAAAAATTCTTTAAAATTATATGGAATAAAAAAAATAATACCTGTGGATGTTCAACTGGATATGAAATTCAGAAATGCTTTTATTGAGAAGTATTATCGGTCTATAGGTAAGCAGTATAGTAAAATTTCATATAACCAAAATGAAGATAGCAGGGATGATACAGGTTATACAGGCTGTATTTATGTTGCCAGTTCGGCATTTGACGGAGAATTAAAAGAAAAATATAAAAAAGAAGAATATGAAAAAGTGATTCAGGTGGGAACTGCATTGACAAGTCAAACAATAAATGCGGATTACTTTGACAATGAGGGATGTAATATTTCGGATAAAAATAAGCAGTATTGTGAACTTACGGGGCTATATTGGATTTGGAAACATGCAAAAGAGGATTATATAGGGCTGGCACATTACAGAAGACATTTTTTACTGCCACAAAATTGGTTGGATATTGTTAAAAATCAAAAGATAGATGTTATATTGCCGGTGCCGTTATATGTTTCACCCAGTTTAGCAGAAAATTACTGTGACAGACATATAGCCAAAGACTGGGATATGCTTATGGAATATGTTTACAGGAACAATAATAGTGAATATGAAAAAATGAATCTTTTTTTTAAAGGAAATTTGTATTCACCTTGTAATATGATTATTGCAAAAAGAGAAATTATTTGTGAATTTTGTGAATGGCTGTTTCCGATACTGGATACTGTTGTTAAAAGTGTGGGAGAACATAAGGATTTATATCAAAACAGGTATCCGGGATTTATGGCGGAAAGGCTGATGACGTATTATTTTGAAACAAAGAGTGAAAAGTATCATATAGTATATGCAGATAAAAGCTTTTTATGCTAGTGAGAATGTACATGTTATTAGCATAAAATGAAAATGTATATATGTCATAACAGAAGATACGTTTTAGTGCGTGACAAAGAAAGGAAATACATATGCAGTTTGAACTAACAGCATCGATGATGTGCGCAAATTACGGAAATCTTGCGCAGGAAGTAAAAGCACTGGAAGAAGGCGGAATTGATTCGTTTCATATAGATATTATGGACGGAAGATACGTTCCGAATTTTGCGATGTCGTTAAACGATATGCGCTATATTGCCGGTGCGGCAACAAAACCGCTGGATGTACATTTAATGATTGAACATCCAAACAACCACATTAATTTATTTTTGAAAAATTTAAGAAAAGGCGATACCGTCTATATTCACCCTGAAGCGGAGTATCACCCGTCAACCACCTTGCAGACAATTATTGATGCGGGCATGGTGCCGGGCATTGCGATTAATCCGGGTACATCCGTTGAAACGGTGTTTGAAATGCTCCGGATTGTCAAAAAGGTGCTTGTAATGTCGGTGAATCCGGGAAATGCCGGACAGATGTATTTGCCATATGTCGGAAAAAAGATTACAAAGCTTCTGGCGTTAAAAGAGGACATGGATTTTGAAATGTACTGGGACGGTGCGTGCAGTGCCGAGCGTATCTTAGAATTTGCGCCAAAGGGCATGAAAGGGTTTGTGCTGGGAACAACGCTGCTGTTTGGAAAGGACAGACCTTACGGTGAAATTTTGCGGGATATCCGGATTTGCGGCTATGAACACAGCACTGATTTTATCCGGCGGGGTCGGCAGCAGGCTCGGTGCGGATATGCCAAAGCAGTATATCAAAGTTGGGAACAGAATGATTTTATCGTATTGCGTGGAACGCTTGTCCTTACACCCGCAGATTGATGCGATTCAGATTGTAGCACAGGAAGCATGGCGCGGACCGATTGCAGACGGCTTAAAACTTATGATGTAAACAAAAAATTTAAAGGCTTTTCAAGTCCGGGCGAAAACCGCCAGCTCTCTATTTATAACGGACTGCGGGATATTTTAACTTATGCCAAAGCGCAGGATACCGTGCTGATTCACGATGCAGCGCGTCCGTGTCTGTCAGAAGCACTGATTACGGCGTGTATTGGTGCATTGGACGGGCATGACGGCGTACTTCCGGTGCTGCCGATGAAGGATACGGTTTATTTAAGCCGTGACGGAAAATGCGTGTCGTCTTTGCTCAACAGACAGGAGATTTTTGCAGGACAGGCGCCGGAACTGTTTGTTTTAGGAAAATACTATGAAGCCAATGAACAGCTGCTTCCGCAAAAAATTTTGCAGGTCAACGGTTCGACTGAACCGGCGGTGCTTTCAGGAATGGATATTGCGATGATACCGGGCGATGAGGGCAATTATAAAATCACGACAAAGGTGGATTTGGAACGTTTCAGGGAATATATTTCGCAAAAGAGGCTATAATTGGAGGAATCATTGAAAATGAAGGCATGGGTGCTTGAAGATATCGGAAATATAAAATATAAAGAAGTATTAAAGCCGCAGATATCGGAAAATGAGGTTTTAGTGCAAGTGAAGGCGGCAGGTATCTGCGGTTCGGACATTCCGCGGATTTATCAGACCGGCGCACACCAAATGCCGCTGATTCCGGGACATGAATTTTCAGGTCAGGTGGTACAGACCGGTGAGAATGCCGATGTAAAATGGCAGAATAAGCGGGTGGGTATTTTTCCGTTAATTCCGTGCCGTAACTGCATTGCCTGTCAGAAAGGGCAGTATGAGTTGTGCAGAAATTACAGTTATCTCGGTTCCAGACGGGACGGCGGATTTGCGGAGTATGTTGCAGTGCCGGAGCGCAACCTCATTGAACTGCCGGAAAATGTTTCATATGAGGAAGCGGCAATGCTTGAACCGATGTCGGTGGCATGCCACGCACTGCGCCGTGTGAAAGTGTCACCGGACGATACGGTTGCGGTGTGTGGTCTGGGAACAATTGGCATGTTTATTGTCATGCTTTTATTGGAACGGAATGTGAAAAATCTGTTGGTAATTGGCAACAAAGCATTTCAAAAAGAAAAAATTTTAAAGCTTGGTATCAAAGAAGAACAGTATTGTGACAGTAAATGCGAAAATGCAGAAGTATGGCTGGATAAGAAGACCGGTGGAATCGGAGCGGACGTCTTTTGAATGTGTAGGTAAAATGAAACCTGTTCGCTTGCAATAAATCATGCGGCACCCGGCGGAAAGGTCTGCTTAGTAGGAAATCCGTATTCGGACATGCTGCTTGATAAGCAGGTTTATTGGAAGATTTTAAGAAATCAGCTGACGGTAACAGGAACGTGGAATTCTTCTTTTACAGGAGAAGTAACCGATGACTGGCATATGATCGTGCATTTGTTAAAAGAAAAAGATTGACCCGGCGCAGTTTATTTCACACCGTTACACACTGGAAGAATTAAACCGGGGCTTTGAAATTATGCGGGATAAATCAGAAGATTATATTAAAATTATGGCGGTTACGGAATAAGCGGCTAAAGTGGATTTGAAACATTTCAGGCGGACAGTAAAATGGATTGGGCGAAAGAGGCAGAGCAGATGAAAGAAATTTCAATGGATTTTTCAGGGATGAGGTAAGAAACGGATTTTTATTCCGACAGCGGTAAAACAGGCGTGGGCGGCGCAGTTACAGGTGTTGGATGTAATTGAAACAATTTGCAGAAAGCATGACATCACGTATTTTGCGGACTGGGGACGATTCTTGGAACCGTGCGCCACGGCGGATATGTGCCGTGGGACGATGATATGGATATCTGCATGAAAAGAGAGGATTACACGCGGTTTAAAGAAGCCGCAAAGACAGAACTGCCAAAGGATTTCCGGATTCATGATTATGAACATCAGGAAGACCATTGGCTGTTTTGTCGCGCGTTGCCAACAGCGTCCATATCAATTATGAGCCAGAGCATATGAAACAGTTTCACAACTTTCCGTACATAGCCGGGATTGATATTTTTGTACTGGATTACCTGTATAAAGACGAACAGCAGGAAAAACAGCGCTGAGGAAGTCAAACACATTATCGCGGTTGCGGACAGCATTATTGCGGGAGAGATTGCACAGCCGGTAAAAGAAGCCAATCTGATTCAGCTGGAAGAGAAATATCACAAAAACATTAACAGAAAACTGGACAACCGTCATATGGGAATTGAATTGTACCGTCTGGCAGAGGAACAGATGGCGCGTGTGCCAAAGAAGAATCTGACCGCATGGCACAGATTTTCCGTGGGGCTTATTAGGAAACCGCGGACAGGATAGAGAGTATTATGAGAAATTTGTGCGCCTTCCGTTTGAAAATACGACAATGCCGGTGCCTGCCGATTATCACAGGATTTTAAGCGGTAAATACCATGATTATTTTAAAATCCACAAGGTCTGGAGCGGACATGATTATCCGTATTTTGAAGGACAGCGTAAAAATCTGCAGGCGGTTGCGGACTTTAAACTGCCGGAATTTACATTTGATAAGGCAATGCTGCGCCAAAACACCAAAGAAATGAAAAATCCCGATACCATGCAGAACATCGCCGCAGAAGCACTGCTAAATATTGAAAAACTGCATAAAGCGTTTATGGAGGAAATGCAGGGAAAAACAGGAAGCGTTGTTGCAGGCAGTGAAGAAGCGGACGATACAGAGCAAAGCAGAAGTGAAGCATGGACTGATAATGCAGGGCAGAGAACGGGTAAATTGTCAGCAGACAGTACGGCACAGCTGTTGGACACACTGGCGCAGTGTCAGGGTGTTGCGATTGATTTGGGCAATTTTATTGAGCAGATGAAAGGTGAACAGCATCCGTCAGCAAAGGTGTGTGTTGCGGCATTGGAGAAATACTGCGAGAAAATCTTCAATGCTTATAATAAGTTGCCTTTGATTAATGAGCAACCGGAAGAAAATCCACAGATTGATAATGGAACGCAGGCAGGAACAGCGCAGGCGGTTTGGACAGACAAGATTCAGTCAGAATCAGATTTGTATGGCTGCGAAGCATTACAGCAGGCATTTGTTCAGATGAAGCAGACGGTTGAAAATGAAATTATTCATAAAAAGCTGGTTGCATTTTTGCCGGACAACCCAAAACGCTGGAAAGAAATGCAGGCGCTATATGATTATTACAGACAGCAGGAAAATACAGAAGTCTGCGTAATTCCACTGCCGCTGTTTGCCAAAAATCTATATGGAGAGATTGTGGCAGGGCAGGACGAATACGATAAGAATGATAAGAGGGGCGAATACCCGGCTGATTTGAATATCATTGCGTGGCATACAGTGCAGATGCAGTCGTATGAATTTGCGGCGATAGTGATTCAGAATCCGTATGATGCCGAGAATCCGTATTTGACGGTTCCGCCGGCGTATTATGCAAAACAGCTTCAGCAGTATACAGACTGTCTGATTTATATGATGCCGCAGGGGGTCAATGATTTTACGGAAAATGATATTACCGATATATATGGGCTGAAATACAGTCTGACTGTGCCGGGCGCAATGTATGCCGATAAGATTTTAATCGAATCGGGTGCGATGAAGGAATTGTTTGTAAATCATCTGACCGCATTTGCAGGAAAGGATACGAGAGCAGTCTGGAATGAAAAAATAGAAACAATCGGTGCATTTACGGGAACAGAAGATTTGAAAGAGAACCGGGAAGACGGCGCACAGGCAGACAGAACTGGACAAATGCAGACGGAACAGAAAAAAACACTTTTATACTGCATTGGTGAAAATGAATTTTTTGAAAATACAGCTGCGGCACTTGATAAAGTAAAAGAGCGGCTTGACGTTATTACTCAATATCAGGATTCGCTCAAAGCCGCGGTGTGTCTGTATCCGTATGATATTGCAATGTGGGACATTGTATCAGAGCAGGAAAAGGAGAACATTGTTCGGGTTTTAAAAGAATATCAAAAGAATAAGAATATTGAGCTTCTGTCAGAGGATACGATTGACATCGACCGCATGACCGCCTATTATGGCAGTCCGTCTCCGCTGATTTGCCGATTTGTGGAACAGCACAAACCGGCGATGGTGTCGGAAAGTTCATTTAAATAATGGATGCCATATATGACACCACGTATAATATAGACAGGAGGGGTGTATGCCGATTACGATACCAAAGCATGAACCAATCAAGAAAATATATGTAGAAATGGTAAGGCAGATTGTGGAAAGTGAGGCAAAGAATGATGAAGACGGTGTACTCTTTATTGACGAGGCATATGCCCTGAATAAAAGATGCCAATGTAGACTTCGGTATAGAAGCAATCAATACTATTTTAAAGTATATGGAAGACCATCGCGGAGAAATCATGATTATCTTTGCCGGATATACCAAAGAGATGGAGAAATTCATAAAGATCAATCCGGGACTGACTTCCCGTGTGCCGAACAAATTTGTCTTTGAGGACTACACACCTGATGAAATCGTTAAGATTGGTCTTCTCGGCTTACATAATGCGTCCTATAAAGTGGATGAGGCCGCATATGCCGATCTGGTAAAGAATAACTACAGCCTCACTTCAGACCACAGCAACGGACGATGGGTAAGAAACTTAAATGAAGAACTGATTATGGTGATGTCAGAGCGCGTTGCCCATACGCAGGATGCGGATATTAACCGGATTTTGCAGGAGGATTTAGATGCAGTCCGCGCAGGAAATCGTGAAGGACGTACATTAAAAAATGCACAGTATGGCAGCGACAAGATAGTTGCAGATGAAAACGGATATGCAGTACCGCCAGCCAACAGCTGATTGTTAAAAAGGAGTTCCCAATGACCAACAAAATCTTATTTTTTACCACCAGACAGTTATGCTACCACAGCGCCGGATTTTTTGCGGCGCAGCTGGCAGATGCACTGGAAAATGCAGGGTATCAATGTGAATTGTGTGAAATCCCGGAAGACGGCATTGCGGGAGAAATGCGTGAACAGGCAGTACCGGCAAAAGATACGGCGGGAGAGATTTCGCCGCAGACAGCAGCCGTGCTGGAGCGTTATATCGGAAAGGAATACGCGGCGGTCATTGACTTTAATTCCAAGCTGCCGCGGCTGATGTGCGATGATGACACCTATTATCTGGACACCATTCAGGCACCGTTTTTTAACTACATTTTGGACAATCCGCTGTATCACCATGCAACACTGCAATGTCCGTTACAGCGGTATCATGTCCTGTTAGTCGATGAAGAACACGCCGCTTATGTACGGAAGCATTATCCGCATATTCAGGGTACGCATATGCTGTCGCTTGGTGCCAATGAAGCGGTTATCGGAAAGGCATTTGAGCGGAAGCAGGAAAATGTATTATTTATGGGGACATACCGCAGCCCGGAAATATATCTGGAGCAGATTCGCAGTCAGGATATGCAGGCGCAGAAAGAAATGCTGCAAATGATTGAGCGGATTCAGGCAGAGCCGGATTTATCCGTGGAGCGCGCATTAAGAGCCGTTTTGGAAGAACAGGATAGAAAAATTTCAGAAGAAGATTTTGCATTACTGATGAATACATACTATCCGGTGGAAATGTATCTGCGCAATTATGACCGGGAACAGCTGGTGACGGCACTCGTCCGGGCAAAAATTCCGGTAAGAATTGTAGGCGACTGGTGGGAGCGGTACGCATATGCCGCTGCGCCGAATCTGCAATTGGAGCAGCCGGTTGCATTTGACCGTTCATTTGATAAAATTGCGGGAAGTGCCGTGATAGCGGATTCGTCCCCGTTTTTAAAATGGGAATCCATGACCGTGTGTTTGCGGGCATGGCAAATCATACAGCGGTTCTGACTGATGAAAGCCCTTACAGAAAAAAGTCTTCGGAACAGGACAGCATATCCTTGATACGTACTGCCCGGTTGTTTTGTATTCACCGGCAAATCCACAACAGGCATGTGATATGGCAGAAGAATTGTTGATAAACCGTGGCAGGCGTAAAGACCTTGTGGATAAAGCGTATGAAATGTATCAGAAAGAATTTACATGGAATAAAGTAGCGGAACGATTTGTAAAGCTTTTGACAGAATAATTTACAAGAACCTTTAATAAGTGTTATAATAAAACACAAATGATATCAGGGTCAAAGTCTAAATCCACATGAGCTTGCTCATAGTTTTGGATTTCCCCAACATCACATAAAGGTATGTGATAAAATACATTGTCGGAGGACGGATTATGCAGGATACGAATTCGATTTACGGGCTGTTAAAAGAAAGCGCAGAAAAATATGCCGGGAAAACAGCCGTTTTATATGATACATTTGCAGGAAGCTATGAAAAGCTGTTTCGGGATGTGACCAATAAGGCAATTCATTTGCAGCATTTTGAGGGAAGCGGGTTGCACTTTACGGACCGTCATCATACCGGTGGATTGTCAATTTATTTGGTATTATTCTGGCGGGAAAAGATGTTGTGCTGGTGGACTCCTTTCTGCCGCATAAGGAACGGGAAGCCTGCTGGAAAAGTAGGGGTGGATTACATTTTATCTTCTACCAATCAGTACATCCTTGCAGACAGTCATGCCATCATGATACCGGGGGCAGAAAAAGATGATGTCGAGGGAGAATATAATCCGCAGACACCGGAAGGAAACGTATTGGTATTTACGGCAACAGATAAAGAATCTGATAAAGCGGTTGTGCTGACCACACAGAATCTGATGTATACGGTGAATGCAATGAATCATCACTGCTATTGCAGCGAGCATGACAGAGTGCTGGCACAGACTATGCTGTTTCATATTTTCGGACTGGTTTACAGTCTGTTGTGGCCGTTGGCAAACGGCGCGTGTGTATGTGTCGGACGTGGACTGCGTCATATTGATGCCGAAACCTATTATTACAAGACAACGATTCTGCCGGGTACACCGTCGATGATTGAATATTTAAAGAGAATTAAGGCATTTAATCCGGAACTGCGTACCATTGTAATCGGCGGCGCACCGAGCAGCTATAAGTTATTTGAAAATTTAAAAGACCGGAATTACAACGTGTATACAATATATGGCATGGCAGAGTGCAGCGGTGGCATTGCGGTGAACCGTGAAATGGACGGCTCATATGAATTATATGATGATGAGGCAGTACAGTTAGGTGCAGACGGAGAAATTTTAGTCGGCGGGCACTGTGTAATGAAAGAGTACGACAAAGATGAACAGACGACAAAAGAAGTTTTAAAAGATGGTATGTTCCATACCGGTGATTACGGCAGGATGAACTGCCATGGCAGACTGGTAATTACAAAGAGAAATCCGGGCGTATTGCAGCTGCCAACCGGTGAAAAAATCTGCCGCCGGGTAATTAATGAGGAAATTACGGCAATTCACGGTGTTGCGGAAAGCTATCTGACAATGGACGGGGACAAGCTCACCATTGTAATCGTACCGATTGATAAAGAGATGACAGCAGACCGTATGAAGAAAAAGATTGACAAATACAATGAAAAGAAAGGATATCGCTGGGAAATCCAGAAAGTCATTGTATTAAAGCAGAATCTGCCAAAGCTTGAAAATGGTCAGGTGGACGGTGAAGCAATTCAGGAAATGTTAGAAACGGGACAATATTAATGATAAAAAGGGACAGAAAAGATCAGCAGGTCACATGACACAAGCTTACTTTTCTGTCCCTTTTGGTGTATCAACCATACCGGATTGAAGCCGTACAATGATAATAAATTTATTTTTTATGACTCTGCATTAATTGATAGTAACGGGGTTACAGATAACCGTCAAAAATCATGCCGGTATAGGCGGATAAATTATAGGGGTCATTTGTCGGGCGGAGCGGGTTTTTATAGGCGATAATCTTATTGTTGACATAATCCATAGGATTGAGTGAAATGTCTTCCGCTTTTTTCTGAACAGCCTGTTTAAAGGCATTCAGACCTGAAAAAATGTCGCCTAATGTGCCGTTATCTGCGGCAGAAATAATGGCATCACGGTCAACGGCAATCGTACCATTATCGGTAACGCTTAACCCGTTTTCATTTAAAAGGTGGTTGTAAGATTTTGCAATGCCTGCAAAGTCCTTTTTTAACTTTTCATTTCCTTCAAAATGTTCGTTGGCATCATTGGCTGTTACCGAAATCAAGTTGTTATAGCCGCCGATTAATTCGCCGATACTGTCGGCAATTGCATCGGTGTCGGTATTCATGCTGATGGTGACAGGCGCTTTGCCGGTTGTATCAAAAAAGGTCAGTACATAATTATTATCAATTGTCACCTCATTTGAAACAGAGGTGGCAGTTGTTCCGTTTACAGAATATACAGCATTTGCCGGATACTGTGTCACGCGGTCCAGACCCAGTGTAGATACCAGTTCGGTATTGGAATCGGAAGCATCTGAGGAATTCTGGGACTGGATATGGAAAATTGTCGGAGAAATTCCCCTGATGCCGGTTGCATCAGATGTGATGGAAATAGCAGAGTTGCCAAGACCATCCGCTAAAAGCTGCGCATTTAATCCGATATCAGCCTGGTTAATCAGACGTGCAATCTTTTGCTGGGTATCGGTTACGGTGTCAGTATCGTTTACACCGAACTCAAACTGATATGTCAAATCCTGCACCTGCAGATCAAATGAGTATTCACCCGCTGCAAACGGTTTGGAATTTGGCTGTAAGAAGTTGCCGGTGTTTGTCTGTGGACAGGCAAGCTGTGAAACGGTAACTTCAAGCGGTTCATAATCCTGCGCACAAGAATCTCCGATATATTCGGCATCGATGACCTGCGGCGAACTGGATGTTGCGGAACGCTTGTATGTAATGGAATCTGTGGATTCATCGGAAAGCTCATCTGCAATCTGGCTTAATTCCCGTGCATTTTCTTTTAAATCAATAGCATATTTTAATGCCGCGTCAGAAAAATCAATCTTATAAGAAGGAGTCTGACTGTTGATTTTTTGTAATCTGCCAAAGGTGCTTTTGAGCTGGGCCTTTGAATGGGTATCATATTTAGAATATTCTCTGTGGCCGTACTGGGCGGCATAGTAGTTATAAACCGAATTGATCATCGTCACGAACCTCCTTGTCTGCAATAATCTATATCTCGTGTATTGTGGTTATTAGTGGTAAGCTGTGAAGTTACAAAACTATAATAGACAGCTTTACGTAAAAAGCTGAATGTCCCGTTAGAAAATCCGTTTTCCATGTGGGGCATTTGTAAAAAAGCAATTATCTAAAATGATTGGATAATATTATATACTAATATATTCGGAATGTCACGCAGTTTCTTTAAGGAAAATTTAAAGATTTGGATTAAAAATTTGTCAAAAAGGTATTGACGAGTGCCTGTTTACTATGATAAACTAGAACGGCTATGGAAGCGGTCTTTTTATGCCTAAAAAAGAACCAATTGGTGTAGAATCTCATACACCTACAAAAATTTAACGAAAATTGGAGGTGGAAGTTGTGCGCGTTAAGATAACATTGGCATGTACAGAGTGTAAACAGCGTAATTACAACACTACGAAGGATAAGAAAACTCATCCGGACAGAATGGAAACAAAGAAGTACTGTAAGTTCTGTAAATCACACACATTACACAAGGAAACCAAGTAATTTGGAGCAGTGAGGTAAAAGCTATGGGTGAAACTGTTAAAACAAAAAAACAGAAAAAGCTGGTTCAAAGGTTTAAAGGCTGAGTTCAAGAAATTGTCTGGCCTGACCAGAAGTCACTTACAAAGGAAACTGCTGCGGTTGTGATTGTATCCGTTGTAGTCGGTGTAATCATTTCAGTAGTGGACTTGATTGCCCGCTTTGGTATCGAATTCTTGGTGAAGTAAGGAAAAGGTGATTAGATGGACGAAGCAAAATGGTATGTTGTCCATACTTATTCCGGTTATGAGAATAAGGTAAAGGCAAACATCGAAAAACAGTTGAAAACAGAAATCTTCAGGACCAGGTTCTCGAAGTCATCGTTCCGCTTGAAACGGTTGTTGAAGTAAAGAACGGTGCAACAAAGTCTGCCCAGAAGAAGATGTTCCCTGGATACGTACTCATTAACATGGTGATGAACGATGACAGCTGGTATGTTGTCCGCAACACCCGAGGCGTTACAGGATTTGTAGGTCCGGGATCCAAACCGGTACCGCTCACTCCGGCTGAAATTAAATCACTTGGAATTACCCTTCCGGGAACTGAGGCTCCAAAGCCGGTTGTCCAGTTTGCTGGTAAAGTTGGTGACCAGGTAATGATTCTTTCAGGAGCATGGGAGAATACAGTTGGGAAATTACAGCAATTAATGACGGCAAGCAGTGCCTGACCATTAATGTAGAAATGTTCGGCCGTGAAACACCGGTTGAGATTGGTTTTACAGACGTAAAACTTATGTAACAGAAAGCAGCTGCTTATGGGCATATAGGCAGTGAGGCATAAGCGTGGAGATTGAAGCGGCAGATTTAAATCAGCCGTATCTTCGCCAATTACCACATAATATTTAGGAGGTGCCTAAAATGGCAAAGAAAGTAACAGGTTATATCAAATTACAGATTCCTGCCGGCAAAGCTACACCGGCTCCACCAGTTGGTCCAGCTCTTGGTCAGCATGGTGTAAACATTGTAGAGTTTACAAAGCAGTTCAATGCAAAGACAGCAGATCAGGGAGATTTAATTATCCCGGTTGTTATCACAGTATATGCTGATAGAAGTTTCAGCTTTATTACAAAGACTCCGCCGGCAGCAGTTCTTTAAAGAAGGCTTGCAACATTAAGTCAGGTTCTGGTACACCAAACAAGACAAAGGTTGCAAAGATTTCTAAGGAAGAAATCAAGAAGATTGCTGAATTAAAGATGCCAGACTTAAATGCTGCATCTATCGAGACTGCTATGTCTATGATAGAAGGAACAGCAAAGAGTATGGGAATCGTTGTAGAAGATTAATTGATTCATATTAATTTGATATATGGGAGGAAAGCAAGTCCCTTCCGATATTACCACTAGGAGGTTTTTTGATAATGAAAAGAGGAAAGAAATACGTTGAAGCGGCTAAGTTAATCGACCGCGCAACATTATATGAAGCTACAGATGCAGTTGCTCTTGTAAAGAAGTCTGCAGTAGCAAAATTTGACGAAACAATTGAAGCTCATATCAGAACAGGTTGTGATGGACGTCATGCTGATCAGCAGATCAGAGGTGCAGTTGTTCTTCCACACGGAACAGGTAAGACTGTTAAGGTTTTAGTTTTCGCTAAGGGTGCTAAGGCTGAAGAAGCTGAAGCAGCAGGCGCTGATTTCGTAGGCGGTGAGGAACTGATTCCTAAGATTCAGAATGATAACTGGTTCGATTTTGATGTTGTTGTTGCAACACCTGACATGATGGGCGTTGTTGGTCGTCTGGGACGTGTACTCGGTCCTAAGGGCTTAATGCCAAACCCGAAGGCTGGTACAGTTACAATGGATGTAACAAAAGCTGTTAATGATATCAAGGCTGGTAAGATTGAATACAGACTTGATAAGACAAATATCATTCACGTGCCAATTGGTAAGGCTTCATTTACTGAAGACCAGTTAGCGGACAACTTCCAGGCTATTATGGATGCAATCGTTAAGGCAAAGCCTTCAACATTAAAGGGCCAGTATTTAAGAAGTGTTGTACTTACTTCTACAATGGGTCCTGGTGTTAAGGTCAGCACAGCAAAATATGTTGGCTAATTTGTAAAAAACGGTTGACAACCTATATATGAAGATAGTATACTATCATTTGTTTGTGTGATACATCACACAATGCAATATTTTGCCTAAGACAGCAGGTCCCCATCCGGGGTTAAAGGTTATTCGCCTACCGAGGATTATGAAATGCGGCAGACAGTCAGTCTGCGGTATATTAAGACATGAATCTACGTCCTCTGAAGTCTTGTGCTTTGGAGGACTTTTTTATGAATTGGGCAGAATTTATCCCTCTGGTGGGATACAAATCTAACAGGAGGTAACAAATTCATGGCAAAGGTAGAACTTAAAGCACCTATCGTAGACGAAATTTCAGGACACTTAAATGGCGCACAGGGCGTTGTTTTAGTTGACTACCGTGGCTTAACTGTAGAGCAGGATACACAGCTTCGTAAGCAGTTAAGAGAAGCTGGTGTCGTTTACAAGGTATATAAGAATACTTTAGTAAAGAGAGCTATCGCAGGTACAGAATTCGAGCCAATGACAGATATGCTTGAAGGACCTACAGCAATTGCTATCTGCACTACAGATGCAACAGCTCCGGCTAGAATCCTTAGCAACTTCGCTAAGACAGCTGAAGCTCTTGAATTAAAGTGCGGTGTTGTTGAAGGAACATACTACGATGCAGCTGGCATTCAGACAATTGCTTCTATTCCGTCAAGAGACGAACTTCTCAGCAAGTTCCTTGGAAGCATCCAGTCACCTATTACAAACTTTGCACGTGTTATTAAGCAGATCGCTGAAAAGAACGAAGAAGTTGCTTAATTTCCGTGTCCGGATACAAAACGTATCCATGGAAATGTTGAACAGAGTCTGTACGGATACCGTATGGACGGTCCGGGCAGCAGCCCAATAATATAAAAGGAGAGTAAATAAATGACTACACAGGAAATCATTGAAGTTATTAAGGGATTATCAGTATTAGAATTAAACGATTTAGTTAAGGCTTGCGAAGAAGAATTCGGCGTATCTGCAGCAGCAGGCGTTGTTGTTGCAGCAGCAGGTGCTGGCGCAGCAGCAGGTGAAGAAAAGACAGAATTCGACGTAGAACTTACAGAAGCTGGCGCTAACAAGGTTAAGGTTATCAAGGTTGTTCGTGAAATCACAGGTCTTGGCTTAAAGGAAGCTAAGGAAGTTGTTGATGGCGCACCTAAGGTTGTTAAGGAAGGCGCTTCTAAGGAAGAAGCTGAAGAAATTCAGAAGAAGCTTGAAGCTGAAGGCGCTAAGGTTACTCTTAAGTAATTTTACCCACAACAGTATCAATATAAAATTAAGAACCGGATTCCTGCGGGAGTCCGGTTTTTTACGTTATAGAAATACTGTACGGCAGCGGTGTAATTCGTGAAAATGAATTTACTTTCAATTCTGAAAATGTTATAATATTCATAATTATGCGCGCAAATGTAATAAAAAGGAAAAATTGGTAAAAATTATCATGTATAGTGCTTGACAGACAAGTGACCGTATGCTATTATGGACAATGCACTATTGTGTATGCTTATGCTTTTTTATTGCATTGCATATTAAAAATATCAGATTTTATATAAAAATAAACACAAGGGGTGAAACGTCAATGGAGAAAAACAGAATGCGTCCGGTCAAGGCAGGCAAGAGCATGAGAATGAGCTATTCAAGACAGAAAGAAGTTCTTGAAATGCCGAACCTTATTGAAGTTCAGAAGGACTCTTATCAGTGGTTCCTGGATGAAGGGTTAAAAGAAGTTTTTGATGATATCTCTCCAATAGCAGACTACAATGGCAGATTGAGTCTGGAATTTGTTGACTTTGCTTTATGCGAAGATGATGTCAAGTATTCTATTGAAGAATGTAAGGAAAGAGATGCTACATATGCAGCACCTCTGAAGGTAAGAGTAAGACTCCACAATAAGGAAAGTGAAGATATCAGCGAACATGAAATTTTCATGGGCGACCTTCCACTTATGACAAAGACGGGAACATTCGTTATCAACGGAGCAGAACGAGTTATCGTCAGCCAGCTGGTACGTTCACCAGGTATCTATTACGATATCCAGAAGGATAAGTACGGTAAGATTTTCCTTTACAGCTCACAGGTTATCCCAAACCGTGGTGCATGGTTAGAGTATGAAACAGATGCCAACGATGTGTTCTATGTTAAAGTAGATAGAAATAAAAAGGTTCCTGTAACCGTGCTGATTCGTGCACTCGGTTTCGGAACAAATGCTGAAATTATTGATATTTTCGGCGAAGAACCAAAGCTTCTTGCTACAATGGAGAAGGATACTTCTACAAACTATCAGGAAGGTATTTTAGAGCTTTATAAGAAGTTAAGACCGGGTGAACCGTTATCTGTAGATAGTGCGGAAGCGCTGATTTCAGGTATGTTCTTTGATCCGAGAAGATATGACCTTGCAAAGGTGGGAAGATATAAGTTTAATAAGAAGCTTTCTTTCAAGAGCAGACTTTCAGGACATATCCTTGCAGATGATGTTGTGGATACACAGGGCAATGTCATTGCACAGGCAGGCGATAAGCTTGACAGAGAAACAGCACAGGCAATTCAGGATGCAGCGGTTCCGGCAGTCTTCTTAAATGTAGATTTAAGAAACAGTGACGGTACAATTACAACAAAGAGAGTAAAAGTGCTGTCTAACATGGCAGTTGATATTACAAAATGGGTTGATATTTCAAAGGAAGAAGCAAGAGAACTCGGTGTTACAGAAGCTGTATTCTTCCCTGTACTCAGCCAGATTTTAGCTGAAAATGAATCACTTGAAGAAATCAAAGAAGCAATCTGCAAGAACATTGCCGATTTGATTCCAAAGCACATTACTGTAGAAGATATTATTGCTTCTATTAATTATAATATGCACCTTGAATACGGCGTTGGTACAAAGGATGATATTGATCACCTTGGTAACAGACGTATCAGAGCGGTCGGCGAACTGTTACAGAACCAGTTCAGAATCGGTATTTCCAGAATGGAAAGAGTTGTCAGGGAAAGAATGTCCACACAGGACTTAAGCGGTATTTCTCCGCAGTCCCTGATTAACATTAAACCGGTTACGGCAGCGATTAAGGAATTCTTTGGAAGTTCCCAGCTGTCACAGTTCATGGATCAGAATAACCCGTTGTCAGAAATTACGCATAAAAGACGTCTTTCTGCATTAGGACCGGGTGGTCTGTCAAGAGATCGTGCCGGTTTCGAGGTTCGAGATGTTCACTATACACATTACGGAAGAATGTGTCCTATTGAAACACCTGAAGGTCCGAACATCGGTCTGATTAACTCACTTGCATCTTATGCAAGAATTAACGAATATGGTTTTGTAGAGGCACCGTACCGTCTGGTAGACAGAACCGATCCAAAGAATCCGCGTGTTACCGATGAAGTACAGTACTTTACGGCTGATGAAGAAGATGATTATCATGTAGCACAGGCGAATGCGGAAATTGACGAAGAAGGACATTTCGTTAAGAATACTGTATCCGGCCGTTACAGAGAAGAAACTTCTGAATTTGACAAGACACAGATTGAATTAATGGACGTATCGCCAAAGATGGTATTCTCTGTTGCGACATCCATGATTCCGTTCCTTCAGAACGATGACTGTACACGAGCGCTGATGGGTTCCAACATGCAGCGTCAGGCCGTACCGCTTCTGATGACAGAAGCACCGGTTATTGGTACAGGTATTGAAAATAAGACAGCAAGAGACTCAGGTGTCTGCGTTGTAGCAGAAGCAGACGGTGAAGTCCTTTTGTCTGAATCTGATAAAATTATTGTAAGAGAAGATGACGGCAAGGTACATGAGTATAAGCTGACAAAGTTCTCAAGAAGTAACCAGAGCAACTGCTATAACCAGCGTCCAATCGTATTTAAAGGTGACAAGGTGAAGGAAGGCGATGTTATCGCAGATGGTCCTTCTACACAGAATGGTGAAATTGCATTAGGTAAGAACCCGTTAATCGGTTTCATGACATGGGAAGGTTACAACTACGAAGATGCTGTATTATTAAGTGAACGTCTGGTGCGTGATGATGTATACACTTCTATCCATATTGAAGAATATGAAATTGAAGCCCGTGATACAAAGTTAGGACCGGAAGAAATCACAAGAGATATTCCTTCCGCAAGCAGTGATTCTATCAAGGATCTGGATGAAAACGGTGTGATCCGCATCGGTGCAGAAGTACGTGCCGGAGATATTCTGGTTGGTAAAGTAACACCAAAGGGTGAAACAGAACTGACAGCCGAAGAAAGACTGCTTCGCGCAATCTTTGGTGAAAAGGCAAGAGAAGTAAGAGATACTTCATTAAAGGTACCTCATGGTGAATATGGTATCGTTGTGGCAGTGAAGACATTTACAAGAGAAAACAGCGATGAACTGGCACCGGGTGTCAGCAAGTCTGTCCGCATCTATATTGCACAGAAGAGAAAGATTTCTGTAGGTGATAAGATGGCCGGCCGTCATGGTAACAAGGGTGTCGTTTCCAGAGTTCTCCCTGTGGAAGATATGCCATTCCTTCCAAACGGACGTCCGCTTGATATCGTCTTAAACCCTCTGGGTGTGCCTTCACGAATGAATATCGGACAGGTGCTTGAAATCCATTTAAGTCTTGCAGCAAAGGTGCTTGGCTTTAACATTTCTACACCGGTATTCGACGGTGCAGACGAAAATGATATTATGGATACACTGGATATGGCAAATGACTATGCAAATACACCTTTTGACGATGAAGAATTACAGCGTGAAAAGGCAGCTGCACAGGAAAATGGCGAAGATTATCCGGAAGATATGGTAACATTTACAGATAAATATAAAGAACTGCTGAATCCTGACGTATTCCAGTATCTGAGTGACAACAGAGCACACAGAGAAGAATGGAAGGGTGTTCCGATCGGACGTGACGGTAAGGTAAGACTGCGTGACGGACGTACAGGTGAATATTTTGACAGTCCTGTAACAATCGGTTTCATGCACTACTTAAAGCTCCATCATCTGGTTGATGATAAGATTCATGCACGTTCAACAGGTCCTTACTCACTTGTAACACAGCAGCCGCTCGGTGGTAAAGCGCAGTTCGGTGGACAGCGTTTCGGTGAAATGGAAGTTTGGGCACTGGAAGCTTACGGTGCATCATATACATTACAGGAAATCCTGACTGTGAAGTCCGATGATGTTGTAGGACGAGTTCGTACTTACGAAGCAATCATCAAGGGTGAAAATATCCCTGAACCGGGTATTCCGGAATCCTTCAAGGTACTTTTAAAGGAACTCCAGTCCCTGGCATTAGACGTAAGAGTGCTTGATAAGGATAACAATGAAGTGAAACTGCTTGAAAGCTCTGAATACGAAGTAACTGACTTCAAGAAAGTTCTTGATGATGGCAGATACAGACGTGACAGCAGAGAAGAGGAAGCAGAATATGCTAAGAATGGTTCAACCATTCAGACAGTCGGTGAAGACGGCTTTGAAGATGCAGAGGATGTAGAGTATGCCGGCGATGATGCATTTGATGATGCAGATGATTATGGCGATGGCAATTCAGATATGATGGATTAATAGAAGGGAGCACGATCATGGCAGAAGAATCAAAAAGAGATTTGACCAGTCAGTCTATGAAGTTTGATAAGATTCAGATTAAACTGGCTTCTCCGGAGGATATTTTAGAGTGGTCTCACGGTGAGGTTACAAAGCCGGAGACAATCAACTACAGAACTTTAAAACCGGAAAAGATGGTTTGTATTGTGAAAGAATCTTTGGACCGAGTAAGGACTGGAGTGTCACTGCGGTAATATAAAAAAATCAAAGATAAGGGTATTATCTGCGATAAGTGTGGTGTCGAAGTAACAAAGGCCAGTGTCCGTAGAGATCGTATGGGACATATCCATTTAGCGGCTCCTGTTTCCCATATCTGGTATTTTAAGGGAATTCCTAGCCGTATGGATCTGATTCTGGACATCGGACCGAAGAACCTTGAAAAGTATTATATTTTGCAGCTTATATTGTAATTGATCCGGGTACGACAGAAATTCCGTTCAAGAAGATTTTAACAGAACAGGAATACCGTGAACTCTACGATCAGTACGGCAATACATTCCGTGTCGGCATGGGTGCGGAAGCCATTTATGAACTGCTTAAAATGTAGATTTGGAATCAGAAGTTGCAAAGTTAAAGGAAGAACTTGAAAATACAACTTCCCAGAAGGCAGCAAGACTCATTAAGAGAATTGAAGTCATGGAAGCGTTTTTAACAGCCGGAACAAGACCGGAATGGATGATCTTAACTGAAATTCCGGTAATCCCACCGGATTTAAGACCAATGGTACAGTTAGACGGTGGACGTTTTGCAACATCCGATTTAAATGACTTATATAGAAGAATCATCAACAGAAACAACAGACTTGCACGTCTGATTGAGCTGGGCGCTCCGGAAATCATTATCCGTAATGAAAAGAGAATGCTTCAGGAAGCTGTTGATGCTCTGATTGATAACGGACGTAGAAACGGACGTCCGGTAACAGGTCCTGGTAACAGAGCGTTAAAGTCACTTTCAGACCTGTTAAAGGGTAAGCAGGGACGTTTCCGTCAGAACCTCCTTGGTAAGCGAGTTGACTATTCAGGCCGTTCTGTTATCGTTGTAGGTCCTGAATTAAAGATTTATCAGTGTGGTCTCCAAAGGAAATGGCAATTGAGCTGTTTAAGCCGTTTGTTATGAGAGAACTGGTAAGACGTGGACTGGCTGACAATATTAAGAAAGCGAAAAGAGCGTAGAACATCTTGAAAACAGCGTATGGGATGTGCTGGAAGATGTTATCAAAGAGCATCCGGTTATGTTAAACCGTGCTCCTACACTGCACAGACTTGGTATTCAGGCATTCGAGCCAATCCTTGTAGAAGGTAAGGCAATTAAGCTGCATCCGCTTGTTTGTACAGCGTTCAACGCCGATTTCGATGGTGACCAGATGGCCGTCCATCTGCCACTTTCAGTAGAAGCACAGGCAGAATGCCGCTTCATGCTGCTTTCACCAAACAACCTGTTAAAGCCGTCTGATGGTGGCCCTGTAGCTGTTCCTTCACAGGATATGGTTCTTGGTATTTACTATCTGACACAGGAAAGACCGGGGGCAAAGGGTGAAGGTAAGTTCTTTAAGAATGTAAACGAAGCACTTCTTGCATATGAAAACGGAGTTATTACATTACACTCTAAGATTTTAGTTCATATGACAAAGACCGATGCAGAAGGCAATACCGTTTCAGGTAATGTAGAATCTACACTGGGAAGATTTATTTTCAATGAAATTCTCCCACAGGATTTAGGATATGTAGACAGAAGCAAGGAAGAAAACCAGATGCTTCTGGAGGTTGATTTCCATGTAGGAAAGAAGCAGTTAAAGGATATTTTACAGCACGTTATTAATACCCACGGTACAACGACAACAGCCGAAGTACTTGATGATATTAAGGCAATGGGTTATAAGTATTCTACAAGAGCAGCCATGACCGTTTCTATTTCAGAAATGACTGTGCCGCCGATTAAGAAGAAACTGATTTCCGATGCAGAAAAGAAGGTTGAACAGATTACTGTAAACTACAACAGAGGTCGTTCAACAGATGAAGAAAGACATAAGAATGTTATCCGCGTATGGCAGGAAACGGATGAGGCATTAAAGGATGCCCTGATTGAAGGTCTTGATAAATACAACAACATCTTCATGATGGCCGATTCAGGTGCCCGTGGTTCTAACCAGCAGATTAAGCAGCTTGCAGGTATGCGTGGTTTGATGGCAGATACATCCGGTAATACAATCGAACTCCCAATCAAGTCCAACTTCCGTGAAGGTCTTGATGTACTGGAATACTTCATTTCAGCGCATGGTGCGCGTAAGGGTCTGTCCGATACAGCGCTTCGTACAGCCGATTCAGGATACCTTACAAGACGTCTTGTAGACGTATCACAGGATTTGATTATCAGAGAAACAGACTGCAGCGCCGGTAAGGCAATTCCGGGTATGTATGTATCTGAATTCGTAAATGATAAGGCAACTGCAAGCAGTGATGCAAAGGCAGATATCCTTGAATCATTAGAAGAACGTATTACAGGCAGATATCTTGCAGAAGACATCATTGATCCGTCTACCGGTGAAGTGATTTTAGCTGCAAACCACCTTGTAACACCAAAGAGAGCAGCACAGATTGTTGCAACAGGTGTTGAAAAGGTTAAAATCAGAACAATTCTTACCTGCCGTTCACACATTGGTGTATGTGCAAAGTGCTACGGTTCTAACATGGCGACAGGTCAGACCGTACAGGTTGGTGAAGCTGTTGGTATTATCGCTGCCCAGTCTATCGGTGAACCGGGTACACAGCTTACTATGCGTACTTTCCATACAGGTGGTGTTGCCGGTGATAATATTACACAGGGTCTTCCTCGTGTCGAAGAACTTTTTGAAGCAAGAAAGCCAAAGGCACTTGCTGTACTGGCAGAGTTTGGCGGTGTCGTAAGCTTTGCAAAGACAGAAAAGAAGACAGATATTGTTATTACAGACGATGATGGTAACTCAGGCTTATCCTGTATCTAGAGATACAAGAGTCAAGGTTCAGGAAGGTCAGATTGTTGTAAAGGGTGAAGAAATCACAGAAGGTTCTGAAAATCCTCATGATATCGTAAGAATCCTCGGCGTACGTGCCGTACAGGATTACGTACTGCGTGAAGTTCAGAAGGTTTACCGTATCCAGGGTGTAGAAATCAACGATAAGCATATCGAATTGATTGTACGCCAGATGTTAAAGAAGATTGTTATTGAATCTCCTGGAGATTCAGAATTCTGACAGGTTCTCAGGTAGATACAATTGAATTTACAGAAGTAAACGAAAAGCTGGAAGAGGAAGGCAAGACTCCTGCAACAGGTACTTCAATTATTCTGGGTATTACAAAGGCTTCTCTTGCAACAAATTCATTCCTGTCAGCTGCTTCCTTCCAGGAAACAACAAAGGTTCTGACAGATGCCGCTATTAACGGTAAGGTCGATCCGCTGATTGGTCTGAAGGAAAATGTTATCATTGGTAAACTGATTCCTGCCGGTACAGGTATGAAGCGTTATCAGAACGTTGAACTGGATTCTAATGAAAGGGTCCGCAAAGAAATTGAAGAAGAAGCAGCCGAAAGAGCAAAAGAAGAAGCTGCATCTGACATTTCTGATGACGAAACACTGGAACTGACGGAAGAAGAAGTTACAGTAACAGAATAAAACTAAAGCCGTTTCAGGCATAGGATAAAAAGTTCCGGTATAGTGGTAATGCACTGTACCGGAATTTTTGGTTTTTACAGAAAAAGTTTGAGCAGATATATCTTTGAGCTAAAAAATTTAAAAAGTGCTTGACATATAAAAATATAAAATATATACTAAACAAGTGTGTGATAACAGGAAAGCCCTGCTATGCCACATTATTCAGAAATGAACTGAATATGCAACCATGAATTATTCTAATTCCGGGAGGTGAAAAAGGAATGCCTACATTTAACCAGTTAGTAAGACAGGGAAGAAAAACAACAGTAAAGAAGTCTACAGCACCAGCTCTTCAGAAGGGATACAACTCACTTCAGAAGAAAGCAACAGACGTAGCTGCTCCACAGAAGAGAGGCGTTTGTACAGCTGTTAAGACTGCAACACCTAAGAAGCCTAACTCAGCCCTTAGAAAGATTGCCAGAGTTCGTCTTTCAAACGGTATTGAAGTAACATCTTATATCCCAGGTGAAGGACACAATCTTCAGGAACACAGCGTTGTTCTGATCAGAGGTGGACGTGTTAAGGATTTACCAGGTACAAGATATCACATCGTTCGTGGTGTACTTGATACAGCAGGTGTCGCTAAGAGAAGACAGGCACGTTCTAAATACGGTGCCAAGAGACCTAAGGATGCTAAATAATTAGTATCGTAAAGGCAAATTGCAGGTTGGCGGATTTTCTAAAAACCATGCAGTAAAACGCGGAAATGGTCCGCATTTATTCACAATATGATTTATAACAAGTGCCGGAGTTAGATTAATCCGAAGGTTGCAGGTTTAAGATATACCGCGCACGTACACAGCCGATTATCCCGATGGCGGCAGCCTTTATTGGATGTCGCAGGTGGAAAAAGGTCATATATATTTGTGAGTACCGATGAATTAATGAATATTGTTAAGGAGGGAAGAACCGTGCCACGTAAAGGACATACTCAGAAAAGAGATGTATTAGCAGATCCTATTTACAATAATAAGGTCGTGACAAAGCTTATCAACAACATTATGCTTGATGGTAAGAGAGGAGTTGCCCAGAAGATTGTATACGGAGCATTTGACAGAGTCGCAGCAAAGACTGAAAGACCTGCTATCGAAGTTTTCGAAGAAGCTATGAACAATATCATGCCAGTTCTTGAAGTTAAGGCTAGACGTATCGGTGGTGCTACTTATCAGGTACCGATCGAAGTTAAGCCGGACAGAAGACAGGCTTTAGCTCTTCGTTGGATGACAGCTTATTCTCGTGCAAGAGGCGAGAAGACAATGGAAGAAAGACTTGCAAATGAAATCCTCGATGCTGCAAACAATACAGGATCTTCTGTAAAGAAGAAAGAAGATATGCACAAGATGGCAGAAGCAAACAAGGCTTTTGCTCATTACAGATTCTAATAATATAGGAGGATTTACCGATGGCTGGAAGAGAATATCCATTGGAGAGAACCAGAAATATTGGTATCATGGCTCATATCGATGCAGGTAAGACTACATTAACAGAGCGTATCCTTTATTATACTGGTGTAAACCACAAAATTGGTGATACTCATGAAGGTACTGCTACCATGGACTGGATGGCCCAGGAGCAGGAAAGAGGTATCACAATTACTTCAGCTGCTACAACATGTCACTGGACACCGGAAAAAGAAGGTAAGCCAGATAAGACACAGCCAGAATACCGTATCAACATCATTGATACTCCGGGTCACGTTGACTTCACAGTAGAAGTTGAACGTTCACTTAGAGTTCTTGATGGTGCTGTAGGTGTGTTCGATGCTCAGAACGGTGTAGAACCGCAGTCAGAGAACGTATGGCGTCAGGCTGATAAATACAATGTACCACGTATGGCTTTCATGAACAAGATGGATAAGATGGGTGCAGATTTCTTTGGATCATGCAACCAGCTTATAACAAAGCTTGGTAAGAATCCTGTACTTGTACAGATTCCGATTGGTAAGGAAGATGAATTTAAGGGTATCATCGACTTATTTGAAATGAAGGCTTATGTCTTCAACGGAGATAAGGGTGATGATATTTCCGTAGGTGAAATTCCTGATGATTTAAAGGATCAGGCTCAGGAATATCATGACAAGCTCATTGAACAGTGTGCTGAACTTGATGAAGACCTTATGGAAAAGTTCTTTAATGATGAAGAACTTACAATTCCTGAATTAAAGGCAGCTTTAAGAAAGGGTACTATCGAAGGTACAGCAATTCCTTGTCTTTGCGGTACAGCTTATAAGAACAAGGGTGTTCAGAAGCTTCTTGATGCAGTTATCGAATACATGCCTGCACCAACAGATATCCCGGATATCACAGGTGTTGATGAAGACGGTAACGAAGTTACAAGAAAGTCATCTGATGAAGAACCATTCTCAGCTCTTGCATTCAAGATTATGACAGACCCATTCGTTGGTAAGCTGGCATTCTTCAGAGTTTACTCTGGTACATTGAACGGTGGTTCATATGTATTAAATGCAAACAAGAACAAGAAGGAAAGAGTTGGTCGTATCCTTCAGATGCATGCTAACAACAGAAAAGAAATTGATAAGGTCTATTCAGGAGATATCGCAGCTGCTGTAGGTCTGAAGTTCACTGTAACAGGTGATACAATTTGTGACGAACAGCATCCGGTTATCTTAGAGTCAATGGAATTCCCAGAGCCGGTTATCGAACTTGCTATCGAACCAAAGACTAAGAATGACCAGGGTAAGATGGGTGAAGCTTTAGCAAAGCTCGCTGAAGAAGATCCGACATTCCGTGCCCACACAGATCAGGAAACCGGTCAGACAATTATCGCAGGTATGGGTGAACTTCATCTTGATATCATCGTAGACAGACTTCTTCGTGAATTCAAGGTAGAAGCAAACGTAGGTGCTCCACAGGTTGCTTACAGAGAATGCTTTACAAAGGCAGTTGATGTTGATAGTAAGTATGCTAAGCAGTCAGGTGGTCGTGGTCAGTATGGTCACTGTAAAGTACGTTTCTCACCACTTGAAGCAAACGTTGATAAGTTCGATGTTGAAACAAAGAATACAGTATTAATCAATGAGCCTCCGGTACTTTTCTGTGAATCATCAGTAGTTGGTGGTGCTATTCCTAAGGAATACATCCCTTCAGTTGCAGATGGTATCCGTGAAGCCGCTAACTCAGGTATTTTAGCAGGATTCCCGGTTCTCGGACTTAGAGCAGATATCTATGATGGATCTTACCATGAAGTCGATTCATCAGAAATGGCATTCCACATTGCCGGTTCTATGGCATTCAAGGATGCTATGGCTAAGGCAGCTCCGGCACTTCTTGAGCCAATCATGAAGGTTGAAGTTACAATGCCGGAAGAATACATGGGTGATGTTATCGGTGATATCAACTCTCGTAGAGGACGTATCGAAGGTATGGAAGATATCTCAGGTGGTAAGATGATTAAAGCATTCGTTCCGCTTTCAGAGATGTTCGGATATGCTACAGACCTTCGTTCTAAGACACAGGGTCGTGGTAACTACTCTATGTTCTTTGATAAGTATGAACAGGCTCCAAAGTCCGTTCAGGATAAGGTTATTGCTTCAAGAGCAAAATAATCTAATAAAAATATAGTTGCAAAATATTTAAAAATGCAATATAATAGATTTTAGCTATGAAACCCCATAAAGGGTATGAATCATTTTAAGGAGGATTTTAAACAATGGCAAAGGCTAAATTTGAAAGAACTAAACCACATTGTAACATTGGTACAATTGGACACGTAGATCATGGTAAGACTACACTTACAGCTGCTATCACAAAGACTCTTCATGAGAGACTTGGTACAGGTGAAGCTGTTGCATTCGAAAATATCGATAAGGCTCCAGAAGAAAGAGAAAGAGGTATCACAATCTCTACAGCTCACGTTGAATATGAAACAGAAAGAGACATTACGCTCACGTTGACTGCCCAGGTCATGCCGATTACGTTAAGAACATGATCACTGGTGCTGCTCAGATGGATGCTGGTATCCCTCGTAGTAGCTGCTACAGATGGTGTTATGGCTCAGACAAGAGAACATATCCTTCTTGCTCGTCAGGTAGGTGTTCCTTACATCGTTGTATTCATGAACAAGTGTGATATGGTTGATGATCCGGAACTTCTTGAATTAGTAGATATGGAAATCAGAGAACTCCTTAACGAGTATGGCTTCCCAGGCGATGACACACCAATCATCCAGGGTTCAGCTCTTAAGGCTCTTGAAGATCCGAACAGCGAATGGGGCGATAAGATTCTTGAACTTATGCACACAATCGATGAATATGTTCCAGATCCAGAAAGAGATACAGATAAGCCATTCCTTATGCCAGTAGAAGACGTATTCTCTATCACAGGTCGTGGTACTGTTGCTACAGGTAGAGTAGAACGTGGTGTTCTTCATATAAATGAAGAAGTTGAAATCGTTGGTATCCATGATGACATCCGTAAGGTTGTTGTAACTGGTATCGAAATGTTCAGAAAGCTTTTGATGAAGCACAGCCAGGTGATAACATTGGTGCACTTCTTAGAGGTGTTCAGAGAGACGAAATCCAGAGAGGACAGGTTCTCTGCAAGCCAGGTTCAATCACACCTCATCACAAGTTTACAGCTCAGGTTTACGTATTAACAAAGGACGAAGGTGGACGTCATACTCCATTCTTCAACAACTACAGACCACAGTTCTACTTCAGAACAACTGATGTTACTGGTGTTTGTGAACTTCCAGCTGGTACAGAAATGTGCATGCCTGGTGATAACGTAGAAATGACAGTTGAACTTATCCACAACGTAGCTATGGAGCAGGGTCTCGTTTCGCTATCCGTGAAGGTGGACGTACAGTAGGTTCAGGTGCTGTTGCTACAATCATTGAGTAATTTTATTGGTTGATGTACTCAGTATTTATACAGTATTTAAAGGCTTCCGGAAAATCCCGGAAGCCTTTTGGCTTGCTCAGCTATTTATATTCTTAAATTTTACCACCACTTCTCACGGTAAGAGTACTCCACGGTAATTAGAAGCGTTATAATCAGGATATTTGAAAGGTGCATATACCTCAGCTTTAGGTGCATCATCCTGTGTATATATGTACATTGAATCATAATCCCATGTCACAATTTCATCACGGGCATCGCCGTAGAGATTTACAGCTTCTGCACACAAGGTAGGATGACCGTCATCAGGAACTTAACAACCTGAATACCTCTGCCATCAATCATTCCACCGCGATCTACATCAGCATTAAGAAGAATGAAACCTGGCCGTCACCAGTCCAGTTTACAGGTGTTAAAAGATTACCATTAAGCTCATTTTCCATTTCCCATAACTGGTTACCTTCGCTGTCATAGAAATATATAATTCCCTGATGTCCCCAGAAATTAACAACAACCATTTCATAACCTGAGTGGTCAGGAAGGTAATTAGCGAGACTGACACGCTGTGCATGACCTATGCCATCCTTTTTGAGAAGTTTTCCGTTAAAATCAGATATCAGGAAGTTCCTTTCCCGCAACGCAGGCAAAGAATTTAGTGCCTTTGTGCGGTCCTGATTCGAATCTGCCTGGAACAATCTCATCAATATGGTCTTCATTAACAGGCATGGTCCACATCTTGTTACCGTGGCAGTCAAGCATGTTATAACCTACTAGAAGTTCATCATGCCCATCCCCGTTAATATCAATTGCAAAAGGAAAATGCCCGGTATTCTTATCACTCTGGAAATGCCACATAACCTCCAGGTCATCGTTAAGTGCATACACCCTGCAATAACGATCCTTAATAAGAATATCACGTGGCTTATCAAGACCACGGAAATTACATATACGCATACCGTCAGGGTTAATTCTGTCAAAAGCATAGATTTTATCAGGAACACCAATAATCGTTCCGTCCTCTTCTGTTGTGGAGAAAGGTGCTTTGGCACGTTTCTTGACTTCACCTGTTCTGCCATCAAGAATAAGAATTTCAAAATTCTTGGCGGTTATAACCTCGTCAAAACCATCACCATCAATATCATATATCTGCATAGGCATGTCAGCTGATATAGTGCCAATGTCGTGATTATTGGTTGGTTCACCGTGCTGCCATAAAATATTGCCGTCAAGGTCAAATGCGGTGAGACAGCTGATGGTTCCATAAGCATCACGGTTTACTCTTTTCTGGCACTGTGCCATAACCATCTGGTATTCGCCGTTGCCAAGCAGATGACCAAAACGAAGCTGCCTTCCGGTGCCACAGCCCTTAAGATTAATCTTTTTGAGAAGCTTCATCTTAGGATAATGTGCCTGTGCATCTTCACATTCAGCTTTATAAGCATTTCTTGCAGCATCAATAGAAGCAGCAGTACTTTCAGAAGTAGTAACATTTACAAAACCAAACTGTGCAGGGATCGTTGCTGTAATGGCAATCTTGCCACCCTGTCCGGCATATTCAGTGTCAAAGTCAAAATAAACCTTATCATCAACGCTGCATATAACATGGCTGCCTTTAATTTCTGCTTTAAGGATATAAGTATCGTCACAGTTGTAGTTAAAAGCTACAGAATCAAGAATAGTAACCTCTTCTTTATGACGGTATTCAACTCTCAGTTCATGTTCTTCAAAAACAAGGACAAGAAGATTAGCAGAGTTCTGACAACAAAAACCAATGCCGGCATTACCCCATTTGGTAGTAAACATACGGACACTTGCAGTTATAGTATAATCGCGCCAGAATCTGTCGCCGCTTGTAAGCATAGGAAAAGTCCGGTGGGGCTTGTCATTGCGGATACGCATCTGCTCCATAAAATGTTTTCCATTATATTCAGAAATAATCCAGGAAGCACCCTGACCGTTATAAGTGTGGTTGCATACCGGGTCATGCCATTTACCATAATATCCGGGATAATGGATAAAATGATACTCACCCATTGCCGAATGATTCTTATCATAAGGGAATTCACCAATGGGAAAATCAGAGAAATCTTCATCAAGTAAAATAAAATCTGCCATAATAACCTCCATTCTTAAAAAGAAATAATAAAATGGTACATTGCCGCATTCTTGGTATATAAATAATATCTAACGAAGCAAATCATATACTGATTATAGGTCGTTTATAGAGAAAATGTTACTGATTTTTTACATATTTTTGAGATTTTGGAAGATTTCGTGCTGTTTTTTGCAGCTATAAATACAATGTGAATATAATGAAAGCGTTTTAAGAAGCAAGATATAAGATTCTATTGTCCCACTTCATGAATAATGTTAAAATAATACTAAATACAATTTAAATCGTGCAGTGGGGAAGCAGATTTAAGATATAAATAACATTTAGAAAGCGGAAATAATATATGAAAAAAAGAAAAGTGTTTTTAAAAGATATTATCGCACAATCTCCTGAAAAAGAGTATGGACAGCTGTATGCAGATATTATGCTTGAACTCTCACAGGGAACGCTGGCACCGGTCCGCAGTGCAGGAACGAATGGTAAAAAGCCGGCGCTTCCCGTGGCATTCTGGGAGTATGTGAAAGAGCCGGATTACGGTGATGTCAGTGAAAAGCTGGATTTTAAGCTGCATCCGCTTCTTCATACAACGTATTACCGGAAACAATTACGGATACAGATTTTAAAGAACGTATACAGCTGAAAAAATATGAGGTACAGTCGATTGAAAAAGCATTAAAAAATCTGGAAAACAAAAAAAATCAGCTGGAGGTTCAGGCAGGAAGTGTATCCGAATATGCAGATGAACCGGTGTCAGCTTCACCGGAGGAACAGGAACAAATCAGACAGCAGATTCCGGATATTGAAACAGTAGAGGCACAGGAACTTACCCGGTATCAGAAGACGGTAAAAAGAAATCTGCTAACGGCACTGTCCCGGTTAAAGGATGAGCAGAACCGTCTGGCAGAAGAAATCCGTTCAATTGCAGCAAAAGATATTTATGCAGAAGATTATTTTAAGAAAACATTTGACAGTCTGTTGACACAGACTGCCAGTCCAAAGAATCTGGCAGAGCAGTATGCCGTGAATAAGGCTTCGTATGAGAGCCAGCTGGAAAAACTTAAAATTGATCTTGCAAGCATTGACAATGAACAAAAACATTGAAGAAATGTTTTTAGAATACGTGCGCAGTGTTAATGCGAATATTGCAATGATTGATAAAAATTCAACAATCGTGCGCGGCAGAAACATTAAAATGTTAAAAATCCAGGTAGCAGACTGGGAAAGCGAACAGGAACATTTCCGTATGAAACTGCACGATTATTTTGAGCAGGTGATACAAAATGGTCTTGATACGATTGATAAGAATGAAAATCTGAATGAATTTTTGGGAAATGTCATTACAACAAAAGACTGTATGATGATACTGTGGGTATCGGCAGTGTAAAAATTAAGCTGTATAAGATTGAAGCGGAACGTGAAGTCCCGATTACATGGGCAGAGGTATCAGCCAATTCCGGCGGCGAGGGCTTTATCAGCGTTTGTGATTCTGACCTGTCTGCTTAGTTATATGCGGCGGGATGAGAGTGATTTGTTTACCACGGGAGAGGAAGGCAAGGTGCTGATTATGGATAATCCGTTTGCACAGACCAATGCGGAACATCTGCTGAAACCACTGATGGAGATGGCAAAGAAAACGAATACGCAGCTAATCTGCCTGTCAGGACTTGGCGGCGATTCAATCTATAACCGCTTTGACAATATTTATGTGTTAAAACTTATGGATTCAAGTATCAGAAGCGGCGCATGGCGCATGGAAGCCAGCCATATCAAAGGCGAACCGGTGAAGCGGATGGTACTGGCAGAATTCAGGGTGGAAGAAAGGAAACAAGATTGGAAATGAAGGTACAGGAAGTAAGGCAATCGCTGGAAACGGCATTTATAGATGGGACAATGAATTCTAATTTGGCATATCAACCGGAGTTTATTTCTAATGATTATAAGCAGGGAAAGAAAGTGCTTGTTTCATTAGAAAAGGAATTGAAAAATGTGATGAATTTTATAAGCGTGGCATTTATTAAGTTAAGTGGAATTACACCGCTGCTTATGATTTTAAAGGAACTTGAGAAAAAGGAATACCGGGAAAATTATCACAACGGATTATCAGTTATTTACAGAGCCGAAGGCCCTTGATAAATTGGCATCTTTAAAGAATATCTCTTTAAAGATATATTGTTGCGATTCTCCGAAAGACGGATTTCATACAAAGGGATATATTTTCAGAGAAGATGAACTGTATCGGATTATTATTGGAAGTTCCAATATGACAATGAGTGCGATTACGACCAATCGAGAGTGGAATACAAAATTGTATCTACCCAAAAAGGACAAGTTGCAAAGGAAATATTAAATGAATTTAAAGAGCTGTGGCAGAATGCACATACAGTAGATTACGAAGAATATATTGATGAATATAAAAAGCGTTATCGTAAGCAGCAGCTTATCAGAGAACAGCAGCGACAGGCGGCATCGGAAGCGCTTGTTGACTTTGACAGATACACATTAAAACCAAATAAAATGCAGGTGGCATTTATTGATAATTTAGCGAAAATGATAGAGCAAAATATTGATAAGGCATTGCTGTTATCCAGTACGGGAACGGGTAAAACATATGCCGCCGCATTTGCTATGAGACATTTTGGCTTTAACAAAGTGTTATTTGTAGTGCATAGAAATCAAATTGCAAAGCAGGCAATGAAGTCTTTTTGTAAAGTGTTCGGTGAAAGTGTATCTATGGGAATGTTTTCAGGGACGCTGAATAAAAAAGAGATTGATAGAGATTATGTATTTGCAACAATTCAGACATTAAGTAAAGACGAAAATTTATGCCTTTTTAAGCCGGAGCATTTTGAAGCGATTATATATGATGAAGCGCATCATGTAAGTGCGGCAAGCTATAAAAAAGTCATGGATTATTTTAAGCCGCAGTTTACATTAGGAATGACTGCTACACCAGATAAAAGAGATGACTATATAGAGGGTAGAAACATCTATGAAATCTTTAATCACAATATTGCATATGAAATCAGATTGCAACAGGCTATGGAAGAAGATTTACTATGTCCGTTTCATTATTTTGGCATAACAGATTTGGAATGGGTTGATGATACAATCGGTGAAAATAAAAATAGTACAAAAGAACAGAAATTGGAAGATTTTAGATATTTAACCAGTGATGAGCGTGTAGATTATGTGATACGGCAGGCGGATTATTATGGGTATAGCGGAGACAGAGTAAAAGGACTGATATTTTGCAGCAGAGTAAATGAAGCAAAAGAGCTGTCACAAAAAATGAATGAGAGAGGATTCAGAACGATTGCTCTTGACGGTTCAGCATCGGAAGAAATGCGTGAAAAAGCGATAGAAAGACTGGCAATGGACGAAAAAGATGCAACGGATGAAATGCAGCCATTGGATTATATTCTGTCGGTGGATATTTTTTCTGAAGGTACGGATATTGTAGAAGTAAATCAGGTAATTATGCTAAGACCGACACAATCACCGATTGTTTTTATCCAGCAATTAGGACGAGGCCTTAGAAAGGCTGAAAATAAGGAATATACGGTTGTGTTAGATTTTATTGGAAATTATAAAAATAACTTTATGATTCCAATCGCACTGTCAGGGGATAGAAGTTACAATAAAGATAATGTTCGCCGATACGTGGTAGAAGGTGCACGGATTATTCCGGGTTCCAGCACAATTCATTTTGATGAGATTTCACAGAAACGTATATTTAGTGCAATCGATAATGCTAATTTTAGTGATATTAAGCTAATCAAGGGAAATTATCAGAACTTAAAAAATAAGCTGGGAAGAATTCCCGCGCTTGTTGATTTTGACCGATATGGGGAAATGGATGTACAACACATTTTTGATAATGCAAACCTGGGGTCGTACTATAAGTTTTTAGAAAAATATGAAAAAGAATACACAATAAGACTGTCCAAAGATGAAGAAAAGATTGTGGAATTTATATCAAAAAAATTGTCAGACGGAAAAAGAATCCATGAACTGGTTTTATTAAAAAATTTATTGGAAAATCCACACGGTTTAATCGGAAAAATGCAGGATACATTGATTCAGTGTTATGACATTACAATGAATAGAAATACGGTAGAGAATGTTATTAATGTAATGACGAATGAATTTCCGGCAGGAACAGGGAAAAAGACATATGAAAATTGTATTTTCATCAAGAAGGAAACTATGGACCATGTCGTTTCATTTTATGACCGTAAAAATGTAGATAGAAACCATTTGGATAGAGTGGAAATGTATGCAAAACGTCTGCTGGGCGACAATACGGAGTATGGTATCAGCGACACATTTGCAAAAATGCTTGAAAATAAAGCATTTAAAGACATTGTGACAGAATTAGTGGAATATGGAATAGGACGTTATTTAGCAGAATATCGGGAACGGTATCAGAATACGAATTTAGTTTTGTATAAAAAATATACATATGAAGATGCGTGCAGGTTGCTCGATTGGGAGCATAATGAAGTTCCGTTAAATATTGGCGGATATAAGTTTGATAAAAAAACGAAGACATTTCCGGTGTTTATTAATTATGATAAATCTGACAATATTAGTGATACAACAAAGTACGAAGACCATTTTACAGGAATGAACCGATTAATAGCAATTTCTAAAAGTGGACGGAGTGTACAGTCGGAAGATGTGCAAAATTTTATTCATGCAAAAGAACGGGGAATTGATGTCGAGCTGTTTATCAGAAAAAATAAAGATGATAAAATTTCCAAAGAATTTTATTATTTAGGACGAATGTGCGCAACCGGAAAAACCAATGAGATTATCATGCCAAATACAAATAAGACGGCAGTGGAGATCGAGTGGCTTTTGGATACACCGGTACGTGAAGATATTTATGAATATATTGTAAATGGCTGATAAAAAGCAAAAAGGAGAAAAAATGAAAACAATAAAAGTAGTGGCGGCGGTAATTTGTGATTCAATAACACAGAAAAAGAAAATATTTGCAACAGCCAGAGGCTATGGAGAATTTAAAGGTTTGTGGGAGTTTCCGGGTGGAAAAATAGAAGCGGGTGAAACACCACAGCAGGCACTTTACAGGGAAATTATGGAAGAACTGGATACAAAGATTAAGGTATATGATTTAATCGACACAGTAGAATATGATTATCCGGATTTTCATTTAAGTATGGATTGTTTCTGGTGTGAAGTCACCGAGGGTAATCTGACACTAAAAGAAGCGGAGGCGGCAAAGTGGCTTACAAGAGAAAAACTTGACAGTGTAAACTGGCTTCCGGCAGATTTGTCGCTGGTTGATAAGATTCGCAAAGAAATGATGTCATAAGCTAAAATGTTTTTAAATTTATAGAAGTGTCCGGAGCAGAATTAGGTAGAGGATTCATTTTAAGCTGGGCAGCCCATTCAGTCAGTGAAGTGACCTTAAAGTCAATGGAAAGAAGGTAAGAACGCTGCATAGAGGAAGGAGTTCTTGGTGCAGGACCGAATTTAGAATATTTATCAGCCATAAAAGTATCGGTGAAAGATAAATCTAGATTCCAGAAACGCTCGATAATATCCCATGTAGAGCGTGCAAGGGCATCAGGAACAGGATAATATTTACGAAGATTAGTAACAACAAAATTTTGGTAGTCGGCATGACTGCCACAGTTAACAGGTAACATAAAAAATCGCCTCCAATCGAAAATATCTGCCGCCGCGGGCGATGGTTCATACTAATTAATAGGCGCGGAGCGCCGCATTTTCGATAGATTTGTCAAGTTTTGGCAAAAAGTGGGGATTTTAATAAAAGGAATCTAAAAGTCTTATATTTACTGGCTTAGAGATTCCGAGAGATCATTACTCATGGTAAGGAGGAAAACATGAGAATAATAGATGTTAGTACATTTGTAAATAGTTTTAAAGTAAAACCGAATAAAAGCATGTCTTTCCTTTTGGGAGCAGGAGCATCAGTATCATCCAATATACCATCTGGAGGACAAATGGTATGGGATTTTAAGAGAAGTCTGTATTGTTCTGCACATAACCTGAGAACATATATATATGGAGATTTATCAAAAGAAAATATACAAAAAGAAATACAATCATATTTTGATGGACAAGAAGGGTATCCGGAGTTGTGGTCAACGCAGGAATATTCCTTCTATTTTGAAAAGTGCTATCCTTTTAGACGAGATAGAGAGTATTATATTCAAAATAAAGTGCGAGATGTGAAACCCGCATTAGGATATTTGTGTCTAGGTGAATTGATTATTTCCGGGAAGATTGACGTGGTCTCAACTACTAATTTTGATGATTTGATACAGGCTGGTATTCATGCGATTGATCCGGGAATCTCAATTAAAACTATTTCATCTGCGGTTAGTAGTAGTGTAGGATTTTCGTTGTATGAAGGTTTTCCGAATGTAATAAAATTACATGGGGATTATTTGTTTGATAAATTAAAAAACACTGAAACAGAATTACAGGAATTAGAAGAGAAAATTGCAGAAATATGGAAAACCGCCATAAAAGAAAATGGTGTGATAATAGTTGGATATGCCGGCAATGATAATTCGGTAATGACAGTTTTAGAAGAACTTGTTGAAGCAGGAGAGATTAAAAAAGGAGTATATTGGTGCAAACCCAAAGGAACAAAATTAGGGTTAAGAGCATGCAGATTTATGGATGAAGCGTGTTCAGTGAATGAACAGTCAGCTGTTGTGGAAATTGATGATTTTGATAGCTTGATGTATAGTCTGTACGTGGCAATGAATTTGAAAAATATTCGCATTGATGAATTATGGAAAGATACTGATAAAAAACAAGATATTTTGTACGATTCGATTGGTAGGCATGCATCAATTGCGATTACTAATGCGTTGCCGGCAGTTCAATTTCCAAGAAAATGTTATGTGTTTAGTTCAGATGTTACTTCGTGGAAAGAATTGAGGGCAACAGTAAATGATTCATGTGTTGCTATTTTCTATATAAAGGAAAAGTGTGGGCGCTGGGACATAAGACTGGAATTTTAGAGGCATTTGCTGATAAAAATATTAGAGATATTGAAGAAATGGACATACCTACATATATGATGAAGATGGAACATTCAGATATTATAGGCATGTTTTACGAGATTATAGAAAAATATTTGCTGAAAGGTGGTTTTATCTTCTTGCGGAAAAATAAGTATTTTGATAAAAATAGCTGAAGCACTTTAGGAATGGTTGTCATGTATATGATGCGATTAAAATAGCGATGTCATTTGTTGATGGAAATGTGGTTATGAATCTGTTGCCAACTGTTCATGCAGTAAAAAATAATGGAACAGAATTGGATAGATTTGAATATCAGAATATTGTAAATAGTGAAATCTCAACACTGTATAACAAGCAGATGAATGAAAAAATTGACATGTGGATACAAAAGCTGTCAAGGAATGGAAGGCTGATATTTGAACTCGGAAACGTTGTATTGGAATTCAATGCAACAAGAATGCAATATATGGGAACTGGAAGTATTGACAAATGTTATCAGGCAAAGGAACCGGAGCTTATTTTTAATTATGAAGATAATGGTAGTGTAGCAGTTAATCAATTAAAGGGATTGATTAACTATGGACCAATAGAATCATACCCTGGTAGAACTGTCAGATTGGCAGTATTGTCTCCGAAGGAATGTGCAAAAGATATATGGGAACATTTAAATAAATTGAATATGTATCATAATACGAGTTTAAGGCAGGAATCAGCATTTTTGCCTGAGTACACAGGATTTCAAAATGTATTTAGATGTGGATTAGATATTCCGAATGGAAATGACGGAAAAAGATTTAGAGGGTATTATCTGAATAAAGCATTAGAAGTGGATGCTATAAAATATTTTAATGCAATTTGTCAGTATATTGATTTGTTTGAAAAAGACAGAAATGAGTTTGATGTTTTGATAATTTATATTCCAAAACAATTAGGCAGAATGAGAGAGTTGAAGAACGATAATGTGTATTTTGATTTACATGATTCGTTAAAAATATACTGTGCAGGAAAAGGCATTGTCACTCAGATAATTGAAGAACGTTCTGTTCATACTAATAGTGATATGGCTAAAATAGTGTGGGGGCTTTCGACTGCTTTGTATACAAAAGCAATGGGTAAATTGTGGAAACCAAAAATAACAAGATATGATACGGCGTATATTGGATTAAGTTATGTACAATCAGTAAGAAATAGTGAAAGAATATCAATTGGATGTAGTCAATTATTTGATTCAGAAGGAAATGGTATGAAATTGTATCTGCGTCCGTTAAAAAATCCACAGATTATCCAGAAAAATCCATATATGAGAAGCGAGGATGCTTGTCATTTGATGAGCAATTTGAAAAAGCTTTATGATGAATCCATACCTTTGCATAAACTCAATCGAATTGTTATTCACAAGACAACTCATTTTACAAAAGAGGAAATGGAAGGAATAAGTAAAGGGTTTGCAGGTGTAGATGATATAGAATTATTACAAATACAGGAATTTACTTCATGGAGAGCAATTCGGTTTCAGAATGAAAATGCGGCATTATTTCCAATTCAAAGGGGCACTGTTATTCCGCTTGATAAAGATACATTTCTGGTTTGGACGCATGGAAGTGTTCAACATGATGAGTTGGCAGGCAGAAAGCTGAATTATTATAAAAACGGAAGGGGAATACCTGCTCCATTATTGGTGAAACGATTTATGGGAAAATCTTCTGCAGAAGAATTGGTAAATGAAATTTTAATGCTTACCAAGATGAACTGGAATAGTGGAGATGGATTGTATAAGATATTGCCTGTAACATTAGATTTTGCTAAGACGTTATCCCGAGTTGCTAAGCAAGATTTGGTGGTCTATGATAGACCATATGATTTTAGATATTTTATGTAATAAATGAAATTTTTGTAGAAAGAGGGTGAACATATGAATTCGGAACAAGAATATTATGTAAGTTTGATTGAACGATTGCGTCAAATGCCGGAGGAAACCGAATGGTTGGAATACAAGGTAAATAATTGTGAACCGGAATTAATCGGTGAATATATATCAGCACTGAGCAATTCTGCTACTATTTGTAATAAGGAAAAAGCGTATCTATTATGGGGAATAAATGATAAAACACATGAGATTCAAGGAACATCATTTTCACCGAAAAAAGCTAAAAAGGGCAATGAAGAACTTGAAAACTGGTTGGCGGGTGGATTAAAACCTAGGGTGGACTTTAAGTTTATTGAGGTAAGTACGGATAAAGGAACTGTGGTAGTAATGGAAATACCGGCGGCAGTGAATACACCGACCAGTTTCAAAGGAATAGAATTTATTCGTGTTGGTTCGTATAAGAAAAAACTGAAGGATTATCCGGAAAAAGAGCGTAAACTATGGCTTTCCTTTGAACAGAAACCGTTTGAACTGCGAATAGCTATGGAGAATGTTTCTGCATCTAAGGTAACAGAACTATTGGATTGTGCCGCTTATTATACATTGATGAAATTGCCATTACCAAGTAATAGAGATGCTATTATCCACAACATGGTTGATGAGGAATTTATTCGTGAGATGGATAATGGAAATTTTGTAATTACCAACATGGGAGCATTGCTTCTGGCAAAAGATTTAAATGTATTTGCACATTTAAAGAGAAAGGCTATTCGTGTAATCAAGTATAAGGGAAATGGTAAAACAAATGCTATCAGAGAACAGGTATTTACGAAGGGATATGCAATTCAGTTTGATGATATTACAGATTATATTATGACATTGATTCCGCAAGAGGAAGAAATTGATGGTGGAAGAAGGCAGGAACATATTATGTTTCCAGCTAGAGAAAGTACTCCGGAAATATGATTATTCATCAGGATTTGACTGCACATGGTAGCGGACCAGTTATGGAAATTTTCGATACTAAGGTTGAAGCATCAAATCCAGGAAGTTTGTTGGTAGAGGTGAACCGTATTATTGACACGGTTCCACATTCCAGAAATGAATCAATGGCTTCTTTTCTGCGAATAGTGCGAATTTGTGAGGAACGAGGTAGTGGATTTGATCGTATGGAAGAAGGTATGCGTGATTTGACGATTCCGGCACCCAAGGTCGAAACGGGGGATGACTTTACCAGAACAAAACTATATTGGTATGACAATTTGAATGATTGGAAGAAAGACGATAAAATTCGAACCTGTTATCTGTATACTTGTTATTGTTATGTCAATGAAATCGAGGTGGCAAATGCGGTGCTGAGAGAACGATTTGGCGTAGAGGAGAAGAACAAAGCAATTATTTCAAGAATAATAAAAGATACCATAGATGCGGGTTTTATTAAGTTGTCAGATGAAAATGCTGCGCCGAAATTAAGAAGATATATACCTTATTGGGCATAAAATTTTAGTTGATGGGTAGTTGATGGAAAGAAGCTAAGTAAGAATATATTTTCACAAAAGCCAAGAAAATAAGGGGGATACGGGAAATTTTATGTAAAAATTTAGTTGATGGGTAGTTGATAGTATATTAAGATTCGACAAAATTTCTATGACTTAAAAAGGGTTACAGAGTGTAACCTTTTTGTGTCAAAGGAAAATTATGTTTCCTGACAGAATAGAGATTTTATCCAGAGGAACAATTCCTCTGGGACAGACAATGGAAGGATTTTTCGCGGGTGAATCTGTACCGGTAAATCAAAAATTATCAGATATGTTATTGCAACTGCACATAAGTGAGCGTACAGGTCGTGGAGTCCCAAAGATAACAGAGGTTTATGGAAAAGGAACATATGAGTTCAGGGAAAATTCTATTGTTGTGTCGATTCTGTTTACCAGGGTATCAACAGAGGATGAGAACCCAAGATAGGACCCAAGAAGATAGTAAGGGTAAAGGAGGGAAAAAGAAATGATACCAACAAGAGAAGAGGCTATGGAATTCATCCGTGACGGTTTGGCATGTAATCCGGGACCTTGGGGACGGCATTGTTTAACTGCGGCACACTGCGCAGAAAAAATTGCACATGCCTGTGGTGATATGGATTCAGAGAAAGCGTACATATTAGGCTTACTGCATGACATAGGCAGAAAATTCGGCGTGCGGCATCTGGGGCATGTTTCGGACGGATATATTTATATGAAGCAGTCAGGATATGATGAAGTGGCAAAAATTTGTCTGACACATTCCTTTAACAATCATAGGATTGATGATTATATTGGAAAATTTGACGTTTCCGATGAGGAGTTACGGCTCATAAAGACCGAGTTGGACAAGGCGGTATACGATGAATACGACCGCCTGATTCAGTTATGCGATAGTCTGGCAGGGGCAGGAGGTGTTCTTGATGTGGAAGAAAGAATGAAGGATGTAAAGAAAAGATACGGATTTTACCCACAGGCGAAGTGGGATACGAATATTCGGCTGATGCAGCATTTTGAAAAGAAAATGAATCAGAATATTTATATTGTGTGCGAGAAAGATACATTTGTACCGGAGGACATTTAATGGATATTCCTAAAATAGCAATAGCCATTTTATATGGATTGTGATAAAATAATACAAACCAACCACAAAAACGAGGACAACCATGAAAGAACAAAGTGAAGAAAACACAAAAAAAGAAGTTATTGAAAAGAAAACCATCCGTATATTCAGAGGACATCTGTTTATAAAGCTGGTAATTATATTACTGCTGGTGCTGGCGGTGATTGCCGGTATCGCAGGGCTTAGAAAGGGCAGTGGACAGCCGGCAGAGTCGGAGAGCAAGACAACAAGGATTGGCTTTGAAAATATCGGGCAGATGGTCACGCAGGCGGCTTACTGTACGGAGATGAATGTTACAAAGGATTCGCGTAAGCTGTTTGGAATGACGATTCCGTTTACACAGAGCGAATACATTTACAGCTATGATGTAGAAGTGAGAGCGGGACTGGATTTTAGTCAAATTGAATGGAGCGTTGACGAAGATAACAGCACGATTCAGGTTCGTCTGCCGCAGGTGCAGATTTTAAGCAGTGAAATCAACACGGATACCTTTAAGGTGTATCATGAGGAAGAAAGCATTTTCACACCAATCAAACTGGCGGATAATAACGATGCCCTGAAAACGCTGATTGAAAATGCAAAGCAGGATGCGGTTGCAAACGGTCTGCTTGAAAATGCGGAGAGCAACGCGGAAACGATTCTCAGGGGATTTTTTGCAAATGTCTATGATTTGCAGAAATATAAGATTGAATTTATCAGACAAGAGGCAGAAAAATGACCATTATCACCGGACTGATTTTTGCGCATAAAATTATCGGTCTCAGTATCGGAATGTTGATTGCGGATTTGGGAGTCGGCAGAGTGATTGCGGTATTTCAGCATTTATTTTATGAGAAAATGGAGGCAGTGCGCATTTGAAAGAATTAGAAAACGGAAAGAAAAAACTGCTGATTACAGGAATGATTCTTATTATAATCGCGGTATGTACGGCAGGCATTTTTGCTTACGGCAGTCATAAAAACAATCAGAAAGCGGCGGCAAAAGTACAGGAAGAAAGTGTACAGCGCGCATCACAGGAACAGTCCCTTGCGGCACAAAAAGAGCAGGAACAGAAAGCCCGGAGCATTGCCGAGGCAGAATTGCAGAAGGCACTTTCCGAGGCACAGAGCCGTGATGAATCCATAGCCGCATCCGAAGCAGAATCAAGGGAGCAGGCACAAAAAGAAGCAGAAGAAGCTTCGATTGCACAGGAAAAAGCCGAGCAGGAAGCCCGTGAAGAACAGGAAAGACAGGCACAGGGCGCAGGACTGGCAGAACGGCTTGCAGGCTATGAAACAGTGAGCCGCCCGGCAGGGTCAACTGGGGATATTATCTGTATTGACCCCGGACATCAAAGCCGCGGCAACAACGGAAAAGAGCCGGAAGGGCCGGGTTCACAGACGATGAAGACTAAAGTGGCAGGCGGAACGGGCGGTGTGGTATCGGGCGTGCCGGAATATCAGCTGACCCTGACAATCGGCATGATGTTAAAGCTGGAACTACAAAACAGAGGATACACCGTAGTGATGACAAGGGAGTCCAACGATGTTGACATTTCCAATAAAGAGCGCGCAGATATTGCAACGGCGGCGGGAGCAGCGGCAACAATCAGGATTCACGCAGACGGTGTGGACAGTGCTTCCGCTTCCGGGGCTTCGGTACTGGTGCCAGGTTCGTCAAATCCGTATATACCGGAACTGGCAGGCAGTTCCAGTCAGTTAGGAAGCTGTATTATCAATTCGTATTGTGCGGCAACCGGAATGAAAAACCGCGGGGTAGTCGGAAGTGACAATATGACGGGTATCAACTGGAGTACCAATCCGGTTGCCCTGCTGGAACTCGGATTTATGACCAATCCGACAGATGATGCGAATATGCAGGACGATACCTATCAGCAGTTAATGGTGCGCGGCATTGCAGATGGTATTGATGCGTATTTTGGAAGATAATGGAGATTAGCGTCAAAAATGGAGAGTATCATGCACAAGGTTCAGGCGAAAGCCATTCTTTCGGCAAAAAACGGAATGAACATTTACCGGGGCTGTCAGCACGGCTGTATTTACTGCGATGCAAGAAGCACCTGCTATCAGATGAATCATGTATTTGAGGATATTGAGGTCAAGGAAAACGCGCCGCAGTTATTAGAAGCAGCATTAAAAAGAAAACGGAAAAAATGTATGATTGGTACCGGGGCAATGAGCGACCCGTATATGCCGCTGGAAATGGAATTAAACCTGACAAGGCAGTGCGCAGAGCTGATTGAACGGTATGGCTTCGGGTTGACCGTACTGACAAAGTCCGATAATGTACTGCGGGATTTGGATTTATTTTGCAGAATCAATGCAAAGACAAAGTGTGTCATACAGATGACACTGACGACTATGGACGATGAACTCAGCCGGAAAATAGAACCGGGTGTCTGCACAACCGCGCGGCGGATAGAGGTCTTAAACATTTTAAAGGAGGAAGGTATTCCGACCGTGGTATGGCTGACACCGTTACTGCCGTTTATTAATGATGCCGAAGAAAATATTTTCGGCATTTTAGAAGCCTGTCAAAAGGCATCGGTGCGCGGTATTATGACATTTCATTCATTTGGAGTGACGTTAAGGGACGGCGACCGGCAGTATTTTTACAGCCAGCTCGATAAAAAATTTCCGGGGCTTCGCAGACAGTATATTGAAGCGTATGGAAATGCCTATGAACTGCCGATTCCGCGTGACAGGGAGATTTTTCCGGTATTCAGGGGAAAATGTGAAGCGGCGGGCATTGAATGGCGGACGAATCAGATATTTGAGTATCTGAACACCTTTGAAGAAAAGGGCTGCGGGCAGCAGATGACATTGGCAGATTTTATGTGATAATTATTTTTTGCGATGGCAGGGAAAGTTTTGACATTATTTTTTTACAGAAACAGAACAGGCGGGCATATCCGGAAGAATTATACTTCCCGGTATACCCGCCTGATTTTATATTTTTTTATTCTGATTTTTCCGTATCAGCATCTTCTTTATCAACAACCTTAATAATATTCTTTTTCCACATAATCCGTGAAGAAATAATGGCAACCGGGAGCATGAATAAAATCAGGAAGCCGACCATGCCAAACAGGGAAGAACCGGTTGTGATACGTACAACAAGGGCAAGCACCGTAATAATGACAATAACAGGAACAACGCCCATAACACCGTTTTTTACAACCTTTTTACCGGAGCTGGTGCTGGCAAAAAGACCGAGGGTCAGCGAACCAAACAGCGCCGGTATCAGATAGTTGGAAGCTGTTTTTACGGCAGGCAGTTCAAAGACCGGGCTGATCCATGCGCTAAGCAGTGCGGCAAGCGCAAGAATGATAATCGTCATAATCGAACATACCGCAACGGCAACCGAAGAAATGGCTTCGCCCTCCGGGGTATTCGGTTCTTTTTTGGTAAGCTTCATGGCATTGACGGCACATGGCAGCTTCAGGTTCATAATATTTCCTGTGATAAATGTCAGATAAGAAGAAGCGCCGAGAATCGGTGTGTAGCTGATTGCTTCCGAAAATCCGACCGGAATATAAACCATTAAAATACTGATAGTGCTAAGATTAATGACTTCACCAATGGAAGGCAGACTGTCATAAAAGGTGAGCACAACAAACGGAATGGCAATCATGTACAACAGGGCAATCAGTGTGCCGATGCGTCCCCATTTGTCCATGCCTGAAAGGAGTCTGTAATTACAAATTTGAATCATAAGGCAATGCAAACGGATGGCCGCCAATCATGGAAAATGCCATGATAAAATCATTGAGCCATGCAAGCTTCGGGTTCTTTGCAAGAAGCCCCAGCCCTACGGCAATGACAAGACCGGTCAGCATAACAGCCGCCTGAACGGTGTCGCCGATTAATAAAACCGGAATGTAGACGGCAAAAAGACACAGCATGAAACAGCCGCTTAAAACGTACTTCCAGCCGTTTCCATTTTCTTCGGATTTGCTGACACTCATGGAAAGCTTTTTGCCAAGCGGCAGTAAAATGAAAAAACCGCTTAACATGCCGATACTCATAAGAATCATAACAACACCGAACTGCTGTCCGGTTGCACCCGCCAGCATTTCCGCACTGCTTGAAAATCCGATAGCGGAAGCTACGGAGCTTGAAATCAGCGACTCATAGGAAAGTGAGCCGATAACGGAAAGGCGCCACCAGCTCCAGACTGTTCCGAGTACCGAAATCAGTGCAAACAGCCCGACAACGATAGACAGGCTTGGAACAATGGAAAAGACCAGACTGGATTTGATGACATTTTTTAAATCCTCTTTGGAAATGCCCAGTTCCAGACAGTGTGTGTATGCTTTTTTTAAATAGACCAGTGAAAATCCTACAATGTAGAGCAGTCCGATTATAACCATGGCAAGGAGCAGCGGACTGGTAATAATATCTTTCATGGTAGCCATAAAAACCTCTTTTCTGCCGCGGATGCGGCGCATGTAAATCAGAATAAAATTTAGTTCTTGTGTTCTGTAAGCCAGCGCATTGCCGTATAGGCATAAACGGCGCAGCCTTCGGATAATACCGCTTCGTCAAATTTTACTTTCGGGTGGTGCTGCGGATAGCAGTAGCCCTCCTGCGGTGTGCCTGCCGCCAGTGCAAACATAATGGATGGAACTTCCTGGCTTACATAGGCAAAATCTTCGCTTCCGGTGCTTTTCGGTGCTTTGCCTTCACCGGACATCGCATTAAGTGCAGAAGCCGTAAATGCTTTGGAAGGGCCTAAGAGTTCTTTTAAATAGTCTGCGGTGCAGACGGCAAGGTCCGGGTTGTTGTAAAGACATGGACAGCCGCTTCCGTAAGTAACCGTCGCGGTGGCGCGGAAAGCTGTGGCAATGCCGGAAGCAATTTCAGAAACACGCTGTTTGATAAAAGCGCGCGTAGATTCATCATAGGTGCGGATTGTTCCACTCATATGGGCGGTATCGGGAATGACATTGGCGGCATTTCCGGCATTAACCGTTCCGATTGTTAAAATAGCCTCATCGGAAAGTCCGAGTTCTCTTGCGTGGATTTCCTGAAGACCTGTGATAATGTGGGCGGCAACGGTAACCGGGTCAACACCGTTATTCGGCATAGAACCGTGACAGCCTTTTCCCTGAATATCAATATAGAAGTAATCGGCGGCAGGCGCACTGACACCGCCGTCGCAGGAAATAACCGTACCGGCAGGCAGAGGAAGTCCTGCCATTACATGAATCATCATGGCGGCATCGACATCAGGATTTTTTAAGACACCGGCTTCGATCATATCGTGGGAGCCTTCAAAAATTTCCTCGGCAGGCTGGAACATGAGTTTGACCGTGCCTTCTATTTCATCTTCATGTGCTTTTAAAAGGCGTGCGGCGCCTAACATCATTGTAGTGTGCATATCATGACCGCAGGCGTGCATTTTGCCGTTGGTGGAGGGAAAAGAAACATCGGCTTCTTCCTTCATTGGCAGGGCATCCATATCGCCGCGGATTAAAAGACCTTACCGTCCTTTTTACCGCCTGCCAGTGCGACAATGCCGGATTTACCGCACATCTGTGGCTCGTAGCCCATGGAAATGAGTTCCTGCTTTACATAATCAACGGTTTCCTGAATATCAAAGCCCGTACCAGGGTGTGTGTGCAGAAATCGTCTTGTCCGGACAAGCTGTTCCTGATAAGAAGCAGCTTCCTGTAAAAGTGCTGTAGTTGTCATAAGGGACCTCCTTTTTCTATAAAAAACTTATTATGAAGCCGGGGGTCAAAAATCCCCGGCTATGATGCCTGTGGATTGTTCCACACTGCAATACGGTGTTGTAATATAGTGCCGTAAGTAAAAAAAGGCGAAGATGTCCAAGGGTTTCGTGGCATCTTCGCTACAGAAAATAATATTACCAATCGGGTAATAGTTTGTCAACAAAATAAAAGAAAGTTTTTTATCTGAAAATTTAAAAATGTAAAGCCCGAAAACCCGTTGACGGTTCACCACAAAAAGCGTAAATTGAAAGTGATGAATAATAAAGTAGAGGACCTGTAAAATGTATCTTGCAATATGTGATGATGATATACTGTTGTGTGCCAATTTAAGAAGAAAGCTGGCGGCATTTGATACCGGCGGAAACAAACTGCTTGTGGACGAGTATCATTCAGGGGAAGAATTGTTAAAGGGTGCCTGTCGGTGCAATTATGATGCGGTATTTCTGGATTTATATATGGAAGGCATGTCGGGATTTGATACGGCAAAGGCATTAGCCGAAAGAAAAAGCGAAGCCCGGATTATTTTTCTGACATCGAATGAATCGCTCGTATTTGACAGCTTTGAGTACCAGCCGTTTTATTTTTTAAGAAAAGAAAACTATACGGAAGTTCTGCCAAAGGTTATGGCGAGGCTGAAAACGGTTTTAAATCAGAACGGAACCTTTTTACTGGACGGTAAAAATGAAAAGGAATCCATTGCCGTCAGCAGTATCTGTTATGTGGCAAGTGATAAGCATAACGTTGTTATTTATACCACCAAATACAGTTACGAGGTGCGAAAGACCATGACGGAAACTTCAAAACAGCTTGAACCGTATGATTTTGTCAGAATTCACAAGCAGTATCTTGTAAATTTAAAATATGTGAAAAAGGTCAATATGCGGGACGAAACTGTTTTGTTAATGAATGATACGGTTCTGGATATGAGCAGGCGGTGTAAGGATACGGTGCTGGAGCGTTTCACGCAGTATCAGCGCAACATGAACGGAGCGGTATAGATGAATACAACACTGATTAATGAAAATATGTATCAACTGCTGCTGTCGGCAAAGGACAGCGTGGGGATTCTGCTGTTCCAGATGATTATGCTTGAAATGGCACTGCTGTTTATCCGTACAATCAGAAATGATATACAGCGGCGGCGCACGGGAAATGAAAACGGTTATAAAAAGGACACGTTTTTGGGAAACCGCGGTAACTATATGGTATGTGTGGCGGCGGCATTTCTGGTGCTGACGGCGGCAAATCAGTTGATTGTTGCAAAGGGACTTGCCATATACATGCTGGTGCTTTCAGAGGGCGTTGTACTGGGCGTGCTTACAGGGGTATTGACCGGCGGGAATATCAAAAAAGCGATGGTTACGACCGGTGTTTTGACTGTGGCGGCAGGAATTGCCTGTGTCTTAGGAGAACGGTTTTACAATGGAGCGGAGGACAGTGTGATGTTATCCGCCGCATTTATTGCATTTTTGGAATTTGTGCTGGCAGATGCACTTGTTAAAAGAGAGCTGTATCAGCTTCACCCAAAAGAATTGGGACTGCTGGCTCTCACGATTCTGATATGCGCGGCAGTATCGGCAGGGATGCTGTCGGACAGGGTGCCAGACCGTGGCATGGGAACAATCGTAGTGGCAGGTGTTTTGTTAAATGAAAGCTTTCTGATTGTCTTGTTGTGCCGTATTAAGTCCATGCAGAAAAATGAGCAGGCGGCGGAAAAAGCATTGCAGGAGAGCGCTTACCAGAAACAGTATATGGACAGCGTGGCAGTGCTTGACGAGCATGTCCGCAAAATGCGCCACGATTTAAAAAATCACGTCAATACCCTGAATATGCTTCTTTCCGATGAGGAACACGGTCAGGAGCGGGCAAAGCAGTATCTTTTGGAATATGTCCGTCAGACTGCGGCATTACAGGAATTTGTAAAGACGAAAAACAGCGTGGCGGATGCGGTGTTAAATGCGAAGCTGATGTACTGTAAAGAGCAGGATATTCCGGCGGTGATTTCGGTGGATAAGAATATCCGTGGATTAACCCAGATGGAATTATGCTGTGTACTCGGAAATCTTTTAGACAATGCGATTGAAGCCGAGTTAAAGCTTTCCAAGGCACAGAGAAAGATTGAAATAAAGATTGTCATGATAGAAGAAGTATTGGACATTTTGATAAGAAACCGCATTGCAGAGCCGGTTTTACAGGATGTACAGAATGTAAAAAATATTGGTACAACCAAGCAGGATACAGGAAATCATGGCTTTGGCTTGAAAAATGTCCGGGAAATTGTAAAAATACGACGGATTTATGGATTTGTATGAAGACAGCGGCTGTTTCTGCGTGCATATCCGAATATAAAACAGAATATAAAACCGTTCGTGCCATAAATGTGACCGCTTGTGCCGCCCCTCTTGTTAGAAGATAACAGGAGGTATATTTGTTTAAGGAAATGCCAGAGCGTGTCAGTAATTTCAGAGAATCCGGTATCGGTAATTTCAATTTTGCAGGCGGGCATAAAAATAAAGGAGAAGGTTATGAAAAAAAAAGCGGAAATGCCGGGGGTTAAGGCAGGGAGCAGGAGAGCCGCTGCAGTCACACTTACGGTACTGCTGGCGGCAGTCTGCGGCGGCTGTGGGAATCAGTATTCGGTGGAAGATGCCGTAAGCCGCGATGAAAAATTTACGCTGGTGGGAGATGCAGGCGAGGCACAGACCAAGGATTTAAGTCAGGCGACAACCACGGCAATGATAGCACATGAAGAACCGACGGCGTATCAGTTTAACGGCAAAAAGGTAAACGTAACAGAGGTTGGAATGGGTGAAACAAAGCTGTATGGCGGCTTTGAAATTACCGTGCTGAATGCGTGGAAGCTCGGTAACACCCTGACCCGGTTAGATGAAATTGAAAACGGCGATGCCACCTTTAAAAACTGGCTGGTTATAAGCCGCGAGTTAAATGAAGACGGCTCATCGTCCAAGAACAATCACCAGTATGTTGCGGTCAAGGTCCGTATGAAAAATGTATCCGGTGGGAATAACAAAAAGCTGGAAATGAGCGGGACACTGGTGAATAAAGATGGTGAGAATTTATTCCAGCGGATTTCGTTTGCGGAAATAATAGGATTTGATAAATGTCCGTATTTAAAGCGTCCCGAAGAATTGCATAAGGACGCATACTTTTATAACTTTGCACAGGATGAGGAAATAGAAACCGTAATGGTATACCAGTTGATAAATACACCGGGTGTTTTAAGAGATGTTTATATGTATTCGGGCATTGGCGGAATCGGAGGTACAGACGGTGTCAACTCGATTGCAGACGGCAGTTATATGTTCCGGCTGGATATCGGGGACAGGAATTAAAAGCAAAAAGGAGAAACATTGTGAGAGAGCAGTTTCATACAGAATGGGAAAGAGCCGTAAAAAATAAAATGATGTGGATTGCGGTTTTTATAGGCTGTCTGCTTGCCATAGCACAGACGGTATTTGAAGTTTATCCGTATGCCAGAAATCCGTTGATGTTTTACAGAGGCAGTGACGGACAACCGGCAAGCCTTTTTATGTACTGGTTCGGATTAAATTCGGGCAGTCCGTACAAAGTGACTTTTTTAACGATTTTTCCGGTGCTGGCAATGATGCCGCATGCACTGTCGTATCATCTGGACCGGAAAGGCGGTTATATTAAAAATGTGTATACCAGAACGAAAAAAATCAATTATCTGACGGCGAAGTATCTGGCTGTTTTTTTAAGCGGCGGTCTGACGGTGCTGTTTCCGTATCTTGTCAGCCTGCCGGTTACCGCCTGTATGCTTCCGGCATTGACACCAATCCGGAACGGACAGTATCTTTCGGCAACAGAGCTGTTTTCATCGATATTTTATACCAAACCGTTTGCCTACATCGCCATTTACATGGTGATTACATTTTTTTACGGCGGAATTTTTGCGACAACGGCGTTGGCGGCGGCAAGCATTGTAGATAATATATTTCTGCTGGGAATGGTTCCTTTTTTAATATGGTATGGTTTTACAACGGCATCAAATTTTGTGGGAAGAAAGTCGGGAATTACGGTGGATCTCATCTGGCTGCTGGATATGAGCCACGGCGCGATACTGCATAAGGAAACCGTTTTTGTGACCGGAGCGGTTGTCGGCGTGATTACGGCGATTATATATTTTGTAAACGGGGTGAAACAAGATGCATTATAAAAGGAAACAAATTTCAAAAAAAAATGATGATCAGAAGCGTGGCAGTGCTTGCGTGTCTTATAACAGCGGCGGTTATGGGATATTTTATCCGGGATATTAACAGGCGTTTTCCAAACCCTTCGGTCTGTGAGCAGTATACAAAGGATTCACCCGCAATGCTTGACGGTCTGGAGATTACACCGCTTTCGACACACATTTATTCTTATGATGAATATCGTGAGCGGTATCCCGATTCGCTCGATTCGGGAGAACATGCTAAGGACTGGAAGGTGATTGTGTATAAGCTGGCATTTCGCAATACGACAGAGAAGGAACTGCGTTTTGAGGCGGATTCATTTTTAGCCGTTGCACAAAACAGCGGATTTCACAACGGTGTGTCACAGGAGAACCGAAAGAAAAATCAGACGATACAGCCCGGAGAGGTGCAGGAAATCGAATTGTCGTGTACTGTAACGGAGATTCTTATCGGGAAAAAGTGGTTTCAAAAATTAGAGGAGGAGACGTACACGCTGGTTTACTGGTGGTATCCGGTACAAAAAGAACTGGTGTTTACCAATGAATAAAAAAGCTTTACAGGGGAATTCAGGGGAATTGTGTCAGCGGAGCGTGTCTAAAAAAATGAGGAAAGGGGAGAAGAAATTTTGAAAAAATTTGTCAACGGCTGGCTGGATACCGGACTTTTGTGGTTTTCGGCAGTGCTTATTCCGGTCTGGCTTATGGTTATTTTTAAAACGGCGATGTCGGAGCCGGACGTGGTGTACTGCATGAGTGATATATACAGCTATGCACATGAAAAAGGATTAATTATTTTTTTATTGTTGTCCCAGCTTTTTATTATCAACCATATTAAATATGAAATGCGTGCGGCGGTGCTGGTGCGTAAGAAAAGCATGAAAAGTTTTTGGCTTTCGCTGTGTAAAAAGATTTTTTTACAGGTGGGACTGTTTGTACTGTATGTGTTTGTACTGGTAACGGCATACGGCGTGACACATTTCCAGTGGAAATGCAACTGGCGGGAGCTAAACAGCAATGCGTATGCACAAATGCAGCGTCCGGTGGAATTTGAAGTGGCGGCGTGGCAGACGGCAGGCATTTTTCTGATTGTGCTGTTTGCGGAAATTACCGTTATGGCAATGATGATTGTTCTGCTTTGGTGGAAGCTGTCCCAGCCGGTCTACGGTTATGCGGTAATGATGGTGCTGTTTACACTGGAAAAGCGGATGACACCGGCGCCGGTCAATATCTTTTTCCTGCGCATGTGTTTTCCTTGCACAAGGCTCTATTATCAGGGGATTCGTGCGGGCGATGAGATACTTTTTCCGCTGTGCTGTGTGGCGGCGGCATTTGTACTGGGACTGTTTTTGATGCGAAGAAAAAATATGTTAAAGAAAGAGGCAGATTAATGAAACAGCAGATTAGGGCGGAATTAAAGCAGGGAATTGTCAGGCGGTGGTATCTGTACATTCTGCCGTTTGCGCTGGGAGCGGTCAGCACGGCAGCATTTTTAAACCGGTATGCGCTGTTGGAAGCATGGACAGGAGAGCTGCGGGCAGCATCATTTGGGGACTGCTTCGCTTACATTTTCCGCGGTATGCAGGAGTATATTCCGAATCAGCACCAGCCGTTTGAAGTGCCGGTATTATTTTTACTGATAAATATTCTGCTTGCGGTGCTGATTGGCGGTTATGCGGCCGGAGAGCTGCACGGAACGGGGCTGAATAAGCTGGTGCGCTGTCGAAGAAGGTCCGATTGGTGGATTTGCAAATGTATCTGGAATGTGATAAGTGTCCTTGGATATTATGCGGCATTGATTGCGGGAGCGGTTACGGCGGCGTTTATTGTTTCGGTAAAACCGGACGGTGCGGCATTTTTTTCAGGGATAGCACCGCACAAAGAGGTGGTTGTAAAACTGCTTTTTTGTGAAAATCCTGACAAACTAAATGAAAAAATGCTCTGCTGTATGGTATTTGTGCTTCCGGTGCTGACTTCCATGGCGGTATCGCTTTTTCAGATGACAATCGAATTGATCCTACAGCCGTGGGTCAGTTTCATGGTGCTTATGGCAAACTGTGTATTTTCCGCATTTTTTATGAAAGGGTGTTGGCTGGGGAATTATATGATGCTCTACCGTATGAAACCGGTCAATGCAAACGGTGTGGACTGGCAGACCGGCATTTTGATAAATCTTTTAGTCATAGCCGCAAGCATAACGGCGGGGGTATTTCTTTTTGGCAGATATGACGTACTAAACAAAAACAGCATGAATAAGTAATGACGGTGAATTTTAACCGGGCAAAGGAGTGGGAGAAAAATGAATACAATCGAAATCAAAAATCTGAATAAAAAAATTAAAGGGGCAGAGGTTCTAAAAGATATTAATTTACATCTGGAGGGCGGAAAGGTTTATGGATTAAAGGGCAAGAACGGTTCGGGAAAGACAATGTTTATGCGTGCCGTCTGTGGACTGATTCTGCCGACCGGCGGAAGCATTACTATTAACGGGGAACAGCTTGGAAAGCAGATTTCATTCCCGAGAAGTGTCGGGATTCTGATTGAAAATCCTTCGTTTATTCCGGGGTATACGGGACTTAAAAATCTTTCGGTGCTTGCCGCAATCCAGAAGCGTGTCGGGGAAGATGAAATCCGGGAAACGCTTGAAAAGATTGGCTTAGACCCAGACGATAAGCGCACCTACAGAAAATACTCGCTCGGCATGAAACAGCGGCTCGGCATTGCCGCCGCCGTCATGGAAAATCCGGACATCGTCATCTTGGATGAGCCGATTAATGCCTTAGATGAAAGTGGTGCCAAACAGGTGCGCACGATTCTAAAGGAACAGAAAGAGCGCGGCGCCGTCTGTATCATTGCCTGTCACGATTCCGAGGAACTAAACTTTTTATCCGATGAAATCATCGAAATCGCCGAAGGACGAATTGTGCCGCAGGCGTCACAAAGCTGCCATTAGCGTAGCAGTCTGATTATAGCTTCATAAATCCCGACATCATGCACGCGCCTTTTGCGCCTGCTTCTAAAACATCCGGAAGTCTGTCCGGTGTCATGCCGCCAATGGCATACACGGGCAGACAGGTGTTGTCACAGACTTCTTTTAAAAAGGCAAGTCCGCGTCCGGCAAGTCCTGCCTTACATTCCGTTTCATAAATATTTCCTGCAAATACATAGTCTGCACCAAGTTGTTCTGCAAGGCGGACATCATCTACAGAGTGTACCGAAGTGCCAATCTGTGCAAAATCCGATAAAAGTCCCGCTTTGCGGTATGTTTCAAGCTGTGACAGCGACAGCTGGATATACGGGTGATTTAACCGGTGTGCCGATTCAAGAAAGAAATGTAAAATCAGTTTCTTATTATAATGCGTACAAAGTGTGATACAGTCTTTGGCAAGTGCTTCATAAACTGTTTCCTCTAAATCCTTTTCCCGCAGTACAATGGCGGATACATTTGTTGCCGCGATTATTTCCACCTGCGCTAAAAAGCGGTGATAGGATACACTGCCCGGAATGAAATCCAGGGTGTCGGAATCCGGCGGTAGCAGATGGTGGTTGGTAATGGCGATAAAAGCACTGTAATCAGTCATGGACAGCTCCTTTCGAAAGCGGTTTTTGGGTTCTTTAAAAATACTACGTTGCGTAAAGCTATGGAATATGATACCATAGCAATAATGAGTTCTCAAGTTTGTACGTGAAAAATCGGTTAGAAAGTACAGGATGACAGAAGCCCTGTAACTGCATAGAATGAAAGTGCGGTATAAAATCCGGCATAGAGGGGAGGAAATCTGTCAGGAGAAAGCCGCATTTTCGTCAGATGATATTTTGAGAATCAAATAAATAACAGCGAAAATGTCTTTAGCGGCAGAATCGCACAGAAATGGAGCAGATATGGAATATACAATATTTCAGTACATTTATTTTTTCTTCCTATATTCATTTATCGGATGGGTATTTGAAGAAGTGCTGGCGGCATTTAAGTACGGCAGATTTGTCAACCGCGGGTTTGTCAACGGACCGCTCTGCATGAAATACGGCTTTTGCATGATTGTGATTTTAACCGATGTCAGTGATTTGATGGATAATCCTTTTTTACAGTTTGTCATGTGTTTTGTGATTATCACGGTCATTCAGTATGTGGCGGCGGCACTTGTACGCAAAATCACAGGACACCGCCTTTGGGACTATTCGGGACATAAGTGGAATTTAAACGGCTATGTAAGTGTCCGGACATCACTGTTCTGGTCGGTGACTGCCATGCTTTGTATCTGGCTGGTGCATCCGTTTTTATACATTTTATATGAACTGCTTCCGCTGCGGGTGCTGAAGGTGCTTGAAGTGGTACTGCTGGTTTTGTTTGCGGTGGACGTTTTAGTGACGGCGGCGACCATGCTCAAGTGGAAAATACAGGGCAATGTTTATGATACGGTGGCGGCAGGACTTGAAAAGACCAAACAGAGTATCGGGGAAAAACTCATTTTCATGATTCAGAAAAGAATGTACCGCGCTTTTCCGGAAATGGAACATCAGGAAAAGTCCGAAGCAGACGGTTTTGGAAAGCCGGTAAACAGAGTGTTTGCAAAGGGCTTGTGCTTTGATAAGCTGTTTTGGATATTCTTTATCAGTGCGCTGGTCGGGGACTGGATTGAAACGATGTTTGTGTGGGCGACTTCCGGGGTGCTTATGAGCCGAAGCAGTCTTTTATACGGAACATTCAGCATTGTGTGGGGACTTGGCGGCGCGATTGCGACAGGTCTTTTATATTCCCTGCAGAAAAGAAATGACCGTTATATTTTTATCGCAGGATTTTTCATGGGTGGTGTGTATGAATACAGCTGCAGCGTGTTTACGGAAGTGGTGTTTGGAACGACGTTCTGGGATTACAGCCATATGCCGTTTAATATCAACGGGCGGATTAATCTGCTGTTCTGCTTTTTCTGGGGTGTGCTTGCCATTGTGTGGTTAAAGCTTTTGTACCCGGCAGTCAGCAGGGTGATTGAAAAGATTCCACCGGTAGCGGGAAAAGTACTTACGTATATTTTAGTATTTGCAATGGCGCTGGATATGCTGATTTCGTCCGTGGCATTAATGCGCTATGTAGACAGAAAGCAGCAGGCCGGCGCGGATACGGCAGTGGAGCAGTTTTTGGACCACACCTATCCGGACAGTTTTATTGAGTGGGTATATCCGAATATGAAAATAACGGATTAAAGAAATGGAGGAAGTGTATGTTAGAAGTAAAGGGGCTGAAAAAGACATTTAAAATGTCGAAAAAGCAGCAGAAAATCGAAAAGACAAAAGAAAAAATCAAAGTGGCGGTAGCAGACGTTTCATTTGATGCGCGTCCGGGAGAAATCCTTGGAATCCTTGGCGCAAACGGCGCCGGAAAAACCACAACGCTCAGAATTTTAGCATCAGTTATTAAGGCTGATGAAGGTCAGGTGTGTTTAGACGGTGCGGACATTACAGGCAATCTTATGGATTACCGCAGACATATCGGATTTTTAACGAGTGAATTAAAGCTTGAGGATTACTTTACACCGAATTATCTGTTTGACTACTTTTCAAAGCTGTACGGTGTCGGGGAAGAACAGGCAGCACAGCGTAAAAAAGAGCTGTTTGAAAAATTCGGTATTGATAAATTTGCAGAGGTTAAGGTTGCCGATATGTCAACCGGTATGAAACAGAAGATTTCACTGGTCATTTCCATTGTACATAACCCGGATATTATTATCTTTGATGAACCGACCAATGGACTCGATGTTATTACGGAACGGATTGTGGTGAACTTCTTAAAGGAGCTGCGCGAACAGGGCAAATGCATTATTATTTCCAGCCATATTTTCAGCCTGATTGAAAAAATTTGTGACCGTGTGGTCATTATTATCCGTGGCAAATCCGTGTGCTGTGATACGCTGGAAAATGTTATGGCGGGACAGCCGTTAGAAGACCGGTTCTTTGAACTGTATGAAAATATGGAGGGTAAGGCAGATGAATAATATTTTTACAATCATGAAAAAGGAACTGTTCCGGTATCTTTCGGATAGGCGTATGCTTCTGACAACGATTCTCCTGCCGGGACTGATGATTTATATTGTGTATTCGATTATGGGGCAGGCGATGTCGAGCCAGTTTGAGGTCAAAGATGATTATAAGACATCGGTATTTATGCTGGATACGCCGCAGAGCTTAAAGCCGGTATTTGACAGCTTGAATCTGGATTACCGGGATGCGGATAAATCTATGGACGAGATGAAAATGCAGGTGGAAAATCAGGACTGTGATTTGATTGTCGTATTTCCGAAGGATTTTGAACAGGCAGTGGCAGCTTACGACAGCATGACGGCACAGACACCGGCACCGCAGGTTGAAATTTATTATAATTCCTCAAAGACCGAATCGGCAAGCGGTTACAGCATGATCACAGAGGTTTTAAACCAGTACGAAAGCAGCATGATTAACAAGTTTGATATTAACGCAAATGCAGACGGCGGGTATGACCTGGCATCGGATAAGGATATTACGGGGAAAATCTTTTCCATGCTGTTCCCAATGCTGCTGATGACGTTTATTTTCAGTGCATGTACGTCCCTCGCACCAGAGTCGATTTCAGGGGAAAAGGAGCGCGGCACGCTTACCACACTGCTTGTAACACCGGTACGCCGCTCTGAAATTGCGATTGGAAAGATTCTTGCCCTTAGTATCCTTGCACTGCTGAGCGGTCTGTCAAGCTTTACGGGAACGGCATTGTCCCTGCCGAAGCTTATGGCAATGAGCGGCGACGACGTAGGGGTGAATGTTAATGTCTATCATGTACAGGACTATGCACTGCTGTTAATGATTGTGCTGTGTTCGGTACTGCTGATTATTTCATTGATTTCAGTCGTATCTGCATATGCAAAAAATGTGAAAGAAGCGGGGACATATGTATCGCCGTTAATGATAATTATAATGATTGTGTCAATCAGTACGATGTTTGGAAACGGAACGCCGCAGGAAAATTACTGGTATCTGATTCCGATTTACAACAGTGTGCAGTGCATGAGCAGTGTCTTTTTATTCTCGGTCAATGCCGTGCATGTAATGATTACCTTTGTATCCAATCTGGTTTATGCGGGAATTTTCGTATGGGTACTGACAAGAATGTTTAACAGCGAAAAGATTATGTTTTCTAAGTAAAAATAAAATGCAGGAAAACGCAAGGAGGTTGTAAAGCTTTGCGTTTTCCTGCATTTTTTATAATTTTTATAAGTTTATCTGTTCCGGCTTAAAGTGGGCGGGACCAGCGGCCGGAAGCGCCACACGGAAGCACCAGTCCGTTAGAGGATACCGGAAGTCCGACCTCCTGTGAATCAACCTGTCCGTCAAATGCCTTTAATTCCGTAGAAAGCATATAGGAAAGCACAGCAGGCTGTAAGCCGGTGGTGTAAGAGTTGATCAGGAAAACAGCGGGTCATCGGATAACAGCTGTGCGCACAGTTGAATCAGCGGATAAACGGATTCTTCAATTTTCCAGATTTCACCCTTAGGACCTCTGCCGTAGGATGGCGGGTCCATGATAATACCGTCGTAGTGGTTGCCGCGGCGGATTTCACGCTGGACAAATTTAACGCAGTCATCGACAATCCAGCGGATTGGCTTGTCAATCAGTCCGGAGGATGTCGCATTTTCCTTTGCCCATGCAACAATGCCTTTGGAAGCGTCAACATGGGTGACATGTGCACCGGCAGCAGCTGCACCGCCGGTATAGGCAAAGAGATTTAATACCTTTACCGGCTTATCCGGATTTTTCTTTACCTTTCGGAAATCAGATGTCCAAACCAGTCCCAGTTGGTTGCCTGTTCCGGGAAAATACCGGTGTGCTTAAAGCTGAACGGCTTTAAATTAAACGTCAGCGGCTGTTTAAAGGACGGGCTTTCATACTGAATCTGCCATTGCTGCGGCAGGTCAAAGAACTCCCATTCACCGCCGCCCTTGCTGCTGCGGTGGTAATGTCCGTTCATTTTACGCCAGCCTTTTTTTTTGGTGTGTTCCAGATAACCTGCGGGTCGGGTCTTACAAGCAGGTAAGTTCCCCAGCGTTCCAGCTTTTCGCCTTCGGAAGTATCAATGACTTCGTAATCTTTCCAGTTATTTGCAATAAACATATATAAAACCTTTCTTTCCTGATGTATATGGGCTGAAGTCCGGCAAGCATTTATGCAGACCCGGACGGATTTTTGCCGTCTGCCATAGACATCATAAATAATCGCTTATGAATGTTTATTTATCATATCATAAAGGTTTGATGGTGACAATCCCACGATATGTGAATATGGGGCAGAATTTTGGGAGTGCGTAGTGCAAATTGATTTAGGACAATCAGAATTTGGAGCGGTTGTGCGGATATCAGTTTATATAATAGGTAGAAACATCTCAAATCCATGCGGAAAAGTTGCAAAATAACGGGGTAATCAGTATAATAACATCATATTTGCAGAAAAAATGACAAAAGGGAATAAAAGTACACCCCGGAACGGAGGGAAAATGTTTCAGAATTACAAAACGAAAACTTTGAAAAAAGATATTTTATCAGGAATTATTGTAGCCCTGGTATCAATTCCGATTTCAATGGGATATGCGCAGGTTGCCGGATTGCCGGTTGTATATGGCTTATACGGCTCACTGCTCCCGATTCTTGTATACAGTCTGATTACTTCATCGCCGCAGTTTGTATTTGGTGTCGATGCAACACCGGCGGCACTGGTCGGTGCGACACTGGCTTCACTTGGCATTGTAACAGGCTCAGAAGAAGCAATCAGGCTGGTGCCGGTCATTACGCTGGTGACTGCCGGGTGGCTTCTGCTGTTTTACATCGTGCGCGCAGGCAAGCTGGTGAGTTACATCTCAACGCCGGTTATGGGCGGATTTATTTCCGGTATCGGCTGTACGATTATTTTAATGCAGGTGGCAAAGCTGTTTGGCGGTTCGGCAGGCACGGGAGAACTTTTTGTCCTGATTGCCCATATCTTAAACCAGCTGCAATATTTTAACCTGTTATCGGCGGTGCTTGGCATTGGTACGATTGTGATTATTTTAACAGCAAAAAAATATGTCCCGAAGTTTCCAATGTCGGTGGTATTAATGGCAGTGGGAGCTGCACTGACTGCCGTTTTCCATATTGACCGGTATGGGGTGAAGCTTCTGCCGCAGGTATCGGCGGGACTTCCGAAACTGGCATTTCCCGATGTCAGTGTGCTGGGTGAAAATACAGGGGATATTCTTTTGCTGTCTTTTACCGTGGCACTTGTTATTGTGGCACAGACATTACTTGCCAGCAGTAATTATGCGTTAAAATACAATTATAAAATCAACAACAATCGCGAGGTGCTTGCCTATGCGGCGGGCAATTTTGCCGGAGCGCTGGTGGGATGCTGCCCGATTAACGGCAGTGTGTCAAGAACCGGCATCGGCGACCAGTTTGGCGCACGCTCGCAGGTGATGTCTTTATCGGCAGCATTTACAATGGTACTGGTACTGCTGTTTGGCACAGGGCTGTTACAGTATCTTCCGGTTCCGGTGCTGACCGGTATTGTTATCTGTGCGCTGATTGGCATTCTGGAATTCGGACTTGCAAAGAAGCTTTGGAAGACGAATAAGCAGGAATTCTTAATATTTATGGCAGCGTTTTTTGGTGTTCTGATTTTTGGAACGATTTACGGTGTTATTATTGGCGTGATTTTATCGTTTATTGCAGTAATTATCCGCGCAGTAGTGCCACCGAAAGGATTTCTTGGCATGATTCCGGGACAGGAGGGCTTTTATGCATTGAAAAGAAACCGCAATGCCCACCCGGTACAGCATACGGTAATTTACCGTTTTTCGGGCAATCTGTTTTTTGCCAATATTGACACATTCCAGAATGATATTGAAAATGCGATAAAAGAAGATACCAAACAGGTGATTGTCGATGCGAGCGGAATCGGAAGCATTGATATCACAGCCGCAGACCGCCTTGTTATTTTAAACAGAAATCTGCGTGCGAAGGGAATCCGCTTTTATCTGACAGAGCATGTAGGTGCGGTCAACGACCAGTTAAGGGCTTTTGGAGCGGGGAGTCTGGTAGAGGAAGGCGTTGCAAGAAGAACCATTTCACTTGCACTGCGTGATGCGGGTGTGGATAAGCCGTATCCGCTGGAAAATGAAAACGGACTGAATATGAAATATGCCTTTGTGGAGGCGCAGGAGCGGCTCGCGGAATTTGAATGGGCATTTGGGAATGATGCGGAAGAAAAAATGGAACAGATTGCGATAGAGATTGCCCGGCAGATTACAGCTGCAAATGAACATAGTGCAGAGGCACTTAAAAAAGCAGAAAATCACGTATCATGGGGCCGTATCGGTTTGTATGACGAAGAAGAGCTGCTTGACCGTCTGGAAATGCATTTGTCTGAAATGGCACAGAACAACCCTGAAAATGAAAGTGAGATTGAAGAGCAGATTGAACAGCGAAGAAGTATTGTTGAATTAAAATTACAGCATATCAATCCCGAAGCACTCCGTATGCTCAAGCAGCACCGCCACGAACTGGCAATGCAGTTTAAAGAACGCAATCCGAAAGCCTACGCGCATATGCTGGAACGCAGAAAAGAGCATATCCACAGGCTGACCAAGACCAATCCCGAACTGGCGGCAAAGCTGCGGGAATTATACGGTGAGAATGGAGAAGAATCATGAATATATTAAATGTAGAAAAAGTAAGCAAAACCTATGGAGAAAAACAATTGTTTGACGAGGTGACACTCGGTGTCAACAAAGGCGACAAAATCGGTGTTATCGGTGTCAACGGCACGGGAAAATCTACATTTTTAAAAATTATTGCGGGCCTGGAGGAAGCCGATGCCGGACAGGTTGTAAAGGGCAAGGGCGTAACGGTCGCTTATCTGGAGCAGAAGGCGCAGTTTCCGGAAAAGGATACGATTCTTGGCTACGTCCTGCGTGGCAAACAGCACAGCAGTGAAGCGGAAGCGAAGACAATTCTTACAAAGCTTGGCATTACGGAATTTGATAAAGATATTCATACGCTTTCCGGCGGGCAGAAAAAAAGAGTTGCGCTGGCAAAGACACTTGTAGAACCGGCGGAGGTACTGATATTAGACGAGCCGACCAACCATTTGGATAATGAAATGGTTATCTGGCTGGAAGATTATATCCGTCAGTTTAAGGGCGAGCTGCTTATGGTAACGCATGACCGTTATTTTCTTGACAATGTTACCAACCGGATTGTGGAACTTGACCGCACGCATTTATACAGCTACGATACGAATTATTCGGGTTTTCTGGAGTTAAAGACCCAGCGTGAGCAGATGGAAATGGCGACCGAAGAAAAGCGGCAGAATATTCTGCGTCGTGAGTTGGAATGGATCCGCAGGGGCTGTCAGGCGCGTTCCACCAAACAGCAGGCAAGAATTGACCGTTATGAGGATATGAAGGAAGCGTCCAGACAGGCACGTGCCAGCTTTGAAAAACAGGCAATGGAGATGAACTCGGTCACATCGCGCCTCGGCAAAAAGACGATTGAACTGGAAAATATCACAAAAGCCTATGACGGCATTACGTATATCCGTGATTTTTCATACATATTTTTAAGAGATGACCGTATCGGTATCATAGGTAGAAACGGCTGTGGAAAATCGACACTGATGAAGATTATCACAGGACAGATTCAGCCGGACTCCGGCACGGTTTCAATCGGTGAAACGGTAAAAATCGGGTATTTCATGCAGGAGAATGAACCGCTGGACGAAAAAATGACGGTGCTTGAATATGTAAGAAGCATCGGCGAATATGTGACAACGGCAACTGGCAAGGCAACAGCGTCCCAGATGTGCGAGCGTTTTTTATTTACGCCGAAAATGCAGTGGACACCGATAGAAAAGTTATCCGGTGGTGAAAAGAGAAGACTCTATCTTCTCAGTGTCTTAATGAGTGCGCCGAATGTACTGATATTAGATGAACCGACCAACGATCTGGATATTGAAACGCTGGAAATACTCGAAGACTACTTAGACGGCTTTGCAGGCATTGTCATTACCGTATCGCATGACCGTTATTTTCTCGACAGAATTGTGGATCGTATTTTCGCATTTGAGGAAAATGGTATCCTGCACCAGTACGAAGGCGGATTTAGCGACTATTACGAAAAGTCCGGAGGTATGCAGGCAAAACAGGCTAAGATTGCGGAAAAGCCGAAGGGTAAAAAAGAATACAATAAGGACCGCGAGAAAAAACTCCGCTTTTCTTATAAGGAACAAAAAGAATACGAAGTGATCGATGAAGAAATCGCCGCGCTGGAACAAAAAATTGCTAAGCTGGATAGCGAAATAGAAATGGCTGCAACACAGTACAGCCGTTTAACGGAGCTGACACAGGAAAAGAGTGAACTGGAAGAACAGCTGGAGTTTAAGATGAACCGCTGGGTGGAATTAAATGAACTGGCGGAGCTGATTGAACAGCAGAAACAAAAATAAAATGATGCAGTAAAATACCATCAGACAAATTTTGACAAAAATACCTCCATATGATAGACTCAAATATGTATAATTTATAAAAAAATTATAACGAAAAAATAAACTACGGAGGGAAAGAAATGTTTTGTAAATTTTGTGGGAAAGAGCTTCAGGACGGAGAAGTATGTGGATGCGCAGGCAGTCAGCAGGCAGCCGCAGCACAGGCACAGCAGACATCCGGTGCAGCACAGGCAGCAACGGATCAGATGAGTGGTCAGGTTAATGCCGGTCAGGCAGATGCAGCGGGTGCACAGGGGACGCAGTTTAATACGGCACAGATGCAGCAGAAGGCAAACGAGTATATGCAGCAGGGTATGGAAGCGGCAGGAAATGCATGGAAGAACCTGCTTGGCATCTTTAAGTCACCGGCACAGGAAGGCCGTGCTTATGTGGCAGAGTCTGATATGACAGTGTCACTGATTCTGATTGTGTTACAGGCAGTCATTGCCGGCTTGTTCGGATTAATCTGCACCACCAGAATCAATGCAGCTTTTTCAGGGATTACTTCATATTTTTCATCGAATAAGTATCAGGTATCCAATGCAAAGGGATTTTTGTTACATTGATTTTTCAGTTGTTTTATCAGCAGTATTTGCGTTGATTTTCTTTGCAGCAGGCAAGATTGTAAAGGCAGATATTGATTACAAAAAGGCGTTTGCAATTACAAGTGTAAGAAGTGCTGCAGTGATTCCGTTTATGCTTGCAGGCTGTGTTCTGTTATTTGTTAATCCGGGCATAGCATTTGCAGTATTCTATCTTGGCAATATTTTGGCAATCTGCTTTGTATATGCTGCAATGACAGGAATCTGTGAAGAAAATAAGCTTTCTTATATGATTGCAGTAAGCGTAATCGTATTTGCGGTTGTGGCAGTCGTTATCATGAGCAAAGCTGTGGGACTGTATGTACCGTCAGGTATTAAAAGCTTATCAAGCCTGAGCAGCCTGATGAGTATGTTTTACTAATCCGGAAAGAAATATAAAACGGATTTCTTCTATATATAATAGGTAGAAATTTGAAAAAATGACAACAGGGTGATTGTTCTTAAAAAAGAACAATTATCCTGTTGATTTTATTAGTATAGTCGTGTATACTAGCAATTGCTGTGACATTGATAGCTGTGAAGCGTGAGGTTGCTGCGATACAATCGCAGGTTTTCCGTGGAGCGAATGTCAAATAATTCTGGCGACAAGTCACTGTACAATATCATCTGTAAATGAATAAGATGACCCGTAGGTTCACAACGTCCTAAGAGATATTGTGATACGCGTGGGAGTGTGTACAGTCACCGCTTGTCGTACTTAAATCTAGAAAGTGCGAAGGAGGCGACTTTTTTTATGGCAAATCAGGTAATTAGAATTACACTGAAGGCTTATGATCATCAGTTAATCGATCAGTCAGCAAAGAAAATCATTGAAACTGCTAAGAAAACAGGAGCACAGGTAAGTGGTCCGGTACCTCTTCCAACAAAGAAGGAAGTTGTTACAATTCTTAGAGCTGTTCACAAGTACAAGGATTCAAGAGAACAGTTCGAGCAGAGAACACACAAGAGACTGATTGATGTATTATCTCCATCTCAGAAGACTGTAGATGCTTTATCTAAGTTAGAGATGCCGGCTGGTGTGTTTATCAACTTAAAGGTAATGAACTAATCATTACAGACATTTTTCATTATTAGAGCAATAATCCTAAGGGTTTAATATAGAAGCAACTTATGCAACGTATTCATTTAAGGAATACAACATGCAGCACAGTGGTGCGGGTTCCACTTATATTGGCTGTTCTAGGATGACAGGATGCGCTGTGCGTGCGTTATAAATCGGGCATAGAAGCCGGAAGAAATTCAAAGAATTTCTTTCAGATGAATATGCTCGGAACGAGCATATTCATCTTGTCCGCTGTAGATTAAACAGGAGGAAAATCAATGAAGAAGGCAATTTTAGCTACAAAAGTCGGAATGACTCAAATCTTCAACGAAGACGGTGTTTTAACACCTGTAACTGTTCTTCAGGCTGGTCCTTGTGTTGTAACACAAGTAAAGACAGTAGAAAACGACGGTTACGATGCAGTTCAGGTTGGTTTTGCTGACATTAGAGAAAAGTTAGTAAACAAGCCTGTTAAAGGACATTTTGATAAGGCAGAGGTTCCTTACAAGAGATTCTTAAGAGAGTTCAAGTTTGAAAATGCTTCAGAATACTCAGTAAAGGATGAAATCAAAGCTGATATCTTCGCAGCAGGCGATAAGGTAGATGCAACTGCTATTTCAAAGGGTAAAGGTTTCCAGGGCGCAATCAAGAGATTAGGCCAGTCAAGAGGACCTATGGCTCATGGTTCTAAGTTCCACAGACATCAGGGTTCAAACGGATCAGCAACAACACCTGGTAGAGTATTCAAGGGAAAAGGAATGCCTGGACATATGGGTTCTAAGAGAATCACAATCCAGAATCTTGAAGTAGTAAGAGTTGATGTTGAAAACAACGTAATCTTAGTTAAGGGTGCAGTACCTGGACCTAAGAAATCATTAGTAACACTGAAAGAAACAGTAAAGGCTGCAAAGTAGTTTTTGCTAAGGAAGGAGGACCACACAGATGGCAAACGTATCTGTTTACAATATTGAAGGCAAGGAAGTTGGCTCAATCAGAATTAAACGATGCAGTATTTGGTGTTGAAGTAAATGAACATCTTGTACACATGGCAGTAGTTAACCAGCTTGCAAATAATCGTCAGGGAACACAGAGCGCAAAGACACGTTCAGAAGTTTCTGGTGGCGGAAGAAAACCTTGGAGACAGAAGGGAACTGGTCATGCAAGACAGGGTTCTACAAGAGCTCCACAGTGGACTGGCGGCGGTATCGTATTCGCACCAAAGCCAAGAGATTATTCGTTCAAGATGAATAAGAAGGAAAAGAGAGCAGCTCTCTGCTCAGCATTATCATCAAAGGTTGCTGAAAGCCAGATTATCGTTCTGGATGAGTTCAAGCTTGATGAAATCAAGACAAAGAAATTTGTTGAAGTTATGAATAACTTAAAGGCATCTAAGGCTTTAGTTGTTCTTGAAGGTGAAAATAAGAATGTTGTTCTTTCAGGAAGAAACATTCCGACAGTAAAGGTTACAGCTACAAACGAAATCAACACATACGATGTATTGAAGTATGAAACATTAGTTGTAACAAAGGCTGCTGTAGAAAACTCGAGGAGGTATATGCATAATGGCAAACGTACAGTATTTTGATGTAATCCTCAAGCCGGTTATTACAGAAAAGTCAATGGCAGATATGGCTGAAAAGAAATATACATTCCTTGTACATCCGGAAGCTAACAAGTCTATGGTTAAAGAGGCTGTTGAAAAGATGTTTGAAGGAACAAAGGTTGCTAGAGTTAACACAATGAACAGCATTGGCAAGAAAAGAGAAGAGGCAGAACAGTAGGTACTACTGCGAAGACTAAGAAGGCCATTGTATGGTTAACAGAAGACAGCAAAGATATTGAGATTTTGAAGGTCTCTAAAATAAAGCAGCGTTAAACGTGTAGAAAACAATATTACACTCGAAAGGAGAGAATATAATGGGAATTAAATCATATAACCCATATACACCTTCCAGAAGAAATATGACTGGCTCAGATTTCTCTGAAATTACAAAGTCAACTCCTGAGAAGTCATTACTTGCTTCTAAGAAGAAGACTGCTGGTCGTAACAATCAGGGTAAAATCACTGTAAGACATCACGGCGGCGGAAACAGACAGAAGTATAGATTAATCGACTTCAAGAGAAATAAGGAAGGAATTCCTGCAAAGGTTATTGGTATCGAATACGATCCAAACAGAACAGCAAATATCGCTTTAATCTGCTACGCAGATGGCGAAAAATCATATATCCTTGCACCACAGGGATTAACAGACGGCATGACAGTTATGAACGGTGCTGAAGCTGAAATCAGAGTTGGTAACTGCTTACCGCTTTCAGCTATTCCTGTTGGTACTCAGGTTCACAATATTGAATTATACCCTGGTAAGGGCGGACAGATGGTTCGTTCTGCCGGAAACTCAGCTCAGTTAATGGCTAAGGAAGGAAAGTATGCAACATTAAGACTTCCTTCTGGCGAAATGAGAATGGTTCCTATCGTTTGCCGTGCAACAATCGGTGTGGTAGGAAACGGTGATCACAGCCTGATCAATCTTGGTAAGGCCGGTCGTAAGAGACATATGGGTATCAGACCTACAGTTCGTGGTTCTGTCATGAACCCGAATGACCATCCACACGGTGGTGGTGAAGGTCGTGCACCGGTTGGTCGTCCAAGCCCGATGACTCCTTGGGGTAAGCCTGCTATGGGACTTAAGACTCGTAAGAAGAAAAAGCAGTCTAATAAGCTGATTATCAGAAGAAGAGACGGCAAGGCAATTAAGTAATTGAATTTTAACAAGATTATTAAGGAGGTTTGAACCTATGGCTCGTTCACTTAAAAGGACCATTCGCTGATGAAAGCTTACTTAAAAAGGTAGATGCGATGAACGCTTCTAACGATAAGCAGGTTATTAAGACATGGTCACGCCGTTCAACAATTTTCCCATCATTTGTTGGACATACAATCGCAGTTCATGACGGAAGAAAGCATGTTCCTGTATATGTAACAGAGGACATGGTAGGCCATAAGCTCGGTGAGTTCGTTGCAACAAGAACATACAGAGGACATGGCAAAGACGAGAAGAAGAGTAGATAATTATCCAATATTTGAAAGGAGGCTGTAATACCATGGCAAAAGGACATAGATCCCAGATAAAGAGAGAAAGAAATGCAGTTAAGGATACAAGACCAAGCGCAAAGTTATCTTACGCTAGAGTATCAGTTCAGAAAGCGTGTTTTGTATTAGATGCGATCAGAGGAAAGAGCGTTGAAGAAGCACTTCTATCGTAATGTACAATCCAAGATATGCTTCATCACTTATAGAGAAGTTAATTAAGTCAGCAGCAGCAAATGCTGAAAACAACAATGGTATGGACCCAAGTAAGTTATACATTGAAGAGTGCTATGCAAACAAAGGACCAACAATGAAGAGAATTAAGCCAAGAGCACAGGGTAGAGCTTACAGAATCGAAAAGAGAATGAGCCATATCACAGTAATTCTGAATGAGAGATAATTCGAGGTATCAATGTGTGTTATGTGCTTTGCCGCATAACATACACCCTCGGGTAAAACAGAAAGGAGATTTAAATGGGACAGAAAGTTAATCCTCATGGTTTGAGAGTTGGCGTTATCAAAGACTGGGATGCTAAATGGTATGCAGAAGATAACTTCGCTGATAACCTTGTAGAAGATTATAACATCAGAAAATTCCTCAAGAACAAGTTATATGCAGCAGGAATTTCAAAAATTGAAATAGAGAGAGCTTCAGACAGAGTTAAGATTATCATCCACACAGCTAAACCGGGTGTTGTTATCGGTAAGGGTGGTGCTGAAATCGAAGCACTTAAGAAGCAGGTTGAAAAGCTTACATCTGCTAAGAGATTAAGCATCGACATCAAGGAAGTAAAAAGACCGGATAAAGACGCACAGCTTGTTGCAGAAAATATTGCTCAGCAGCTTGAAAACCGTATCTCATTTCAGAAGAGCTATGAAGTCATGCATGGGCAGAACAATGAAGCAGGGTGCTAAGGGTATTAAGACATCTTGTTCAGGTCGTCTCGGCGGTGCTGATATGGCTCGTACAGAATTCTACAGCGAAGGTACAATTCCGCTTCAGACACTTCGTGCTGATATCGATTATGGTTTTGCAGAAGCTAACACAACTTATGGTAAAGTTGGTGTTAAGGTATGGATCTATGAAGGTGAGGTACTTCCAACAAAGACAAACAAGGAAGGGAGCGATAAGTAATGTTACTACCTAAGAGAGTGAAACATCGTAGACAGTTCCGTGGTTCAATGGCTGGTAAGGCTACAAGAGGCAACAAGATTACAAATGGTGAATATGGTATCGTTGCAACAGAACCATGTTGGATTAAATCAAATCAGATAGAGGCTGCCCGTATTGCGATGACACGTTACATCAAGCGTGGCGGTAAAGTATTTATTAAGATTTTCCCAGATAAGCCGGTAACAGGTAAGCCTATCGGTGTTCGAATGGGTAAAGGTAAAGGTAACTTGGAGTGCTGGGTAGCAGTAGTTAAACCTGGACGTGTAATGTTTGAAATTTCAGGTGTTCCTGAAGAAACAGCCAGAGAAGCGTTACGTCTTGCAACACACAAGCTTCCTTGCAAGTGTAAGGTTGTTTCACGTGCAGACTTAGAAGGCGGTGATAACAGTGAAAATTAATAAATATGTAGAAGATTTAAAGGCAAAATCAGCTGCAGAATTAAACGAAGAATTAGTAGCTGCTAAAAAGGAACTTTCAATTTAAGATTTCAGAACGCAACAAATCAGTTGGATAATACTAGCAGAATCAAAGAAGTTAGAAAGAACATTGCTAGAATTCAGACTGTAATTGCACAGAAGAATGCATAATTTATTCCTAAGAAAGGAGAATTGGCTGTGGAAGAGAGAAATTTAAGAAAGACTCGAACAGGAGTTGTAAAGCAACAAGATGGATAAGACAATCGTTGTTGCAGTAGAAGACAACGTAAAGCATCCACTTTACAATAAAATCGTTAAGAGAACATACAAGTTAAAAGCTCACGATGAAAACAATGAATGTTTAATCGGTGATGTTGTTAAGGTAATGGAAACCAGACCTTTATCTAAGGATAAGAGATGGAGATTAGTTGAAATTATCAGCAGAGCTAAATAATTTTAATAAGTTAGAATTAAAATTGATATTACTGAAAGGGGTAGTATTATGGTACAACAGGAAACCAGACTTAAGGTTGCTGATAACACAGGTGCTAAAGAAATTCTTTGCATCAGAGTTATGGGTGGCTCAACAAGAAGATATGCAAATATCGGTGATGTTATTGTCGCTACTGTTAAAGAGGCAACACCAGGCGGCGTTGTTAAAAGGGCGATGTAGTTAAGGCCGTAGTTGTTCGTACTGTTAAAGGTACACGCCGTAAAGACGGATCATATATCAAATTTGATGAAAATGCTGCAGTAATTATTAAAGATGACAAGACTCCTAGAGGAACTCGTATCTTGGACCAGTAGCAAGAGAGTTAAGAGATGCACACTTCATGAAGATTGTATCTCTGGCTCCGGAAGTATTATAAGGAGGTGCCACAATGTCAGCTGTAAGAATTAAGAAGGGCGATACTGTTAAGGTTATCGCAGGAAAAGACAAAGGCAAAGAAGGCAAAGTAATGTCTGTCAATGCAAAGAACCATACAGCATTAGTTGAGGGCGTAAACATGGTAACAAAGCATGCGAAGCCAAGCGCAGCTAATCAGCAGGGTGGAATTCTCCACCAGGAAGCGCCAATCGCTATTTCAAACATCATGTATGTTGTGAAAGGTAAGACAACAAAGATTGGTTACGAATTTAAAGACGGAAAGAAAGTTCGTGTTGCAAAGGCAACTGGCGAAGTTAATTGATTAATACAGGAAGGAGGCAATAAATTTTGAGTAGACTTAGAGAGTTATACGATAACGAAATTACAAAGAAGATGACAGAAAAGTTTGGTTACAAGAATCCGATGATGGTTCCGAAGATCGACAAGATTGTAATCAACATGGGCGTTGGCGAAGCTAAGGAAAATTCAAAGCTTCTTGATGCTGCAGTTAAGGAACTTGAGACAATTTCAGGTCAGAAAGTAGTTCTTACAAGAGCAAAGAATTCTATTGCTAACTTCAAGTTAAGAGAAGGTCAGGCTATCGGATGTAAAGTTACACTCCGTGGTGAAAAGATGTACGAATTCTTAGACAGACTTGTAAACCTTGCATTACCTCGTGTACGTGACTTCAGAGGCGTAAGCGCTGATTCATTCGACGGCAGAGGAAACTATGCATTAGGTATCAAAGAGCAGATTATCTTCCCGGAAATTGAGTATGATAAGATTGACAAGGTCAGAGGTATGGATGTTATCATCGCAACAACAGCTAAGACTGATGAGGAAGCTCGTGAATTGTTGAGAATGTTCAACATGCCATTTAAGAAATAATAATAGGAGGGAAATTCAATGGCTAAGACTTCAATGAAGATTAAGCAGCAGAGAGCACCTAAGTTCTCTACAAGAGAGTATTCTCGTTGTAGAATCTGTGGACGTCCACATGCTTATTTAAGAAAATACGGAATCTGCAGAATTTGCTTCCGTGAATTAGCATACAAAGGTCAGATTCCAGGTGTGAAGAAAGCATCTTGGTAAGATGAAAATCGTACAGCATTAAAGAGAGATACGGCGTATGCCGTGTTCCTTTAATGCAAACCATTTAACGTAGTCCTGCAAAGCAGGAAACCGGTGAATTTTAAGGAGGATATAAAAAAATGACAGATCCAATCGCAGATATGCTTACAAGAATCCGTAATGCTAACACAGCAAAGCATGATACAGTTGATGTACCATCATCAAAGATGAAGCTTTCCATCGCTAAGATTCTCTTAGACGAAGGTTATATCAAGGCTTACGAACTCGTTGATAACGGTAACTTCAAGGATATCCATATCACATTAAAGTATGGTAAGGATAAGAACGAAAAGATTATTTCCGGACTGAAGAGAATTTCTAAGCCAGGTCTTCGTGTTTACGCAAGCAAGGACGAACTGCCAAAGGTTCTCGGTGGACTCGGTATTGCTATTATTTCAACAAACCAGGGTGTAGTTACTGACAAGGAAGCTAGAAAGCTTAATGTTGGTGGCGAAGTACTCGCTTTCGTTTGGTAGTTTATTCATAAAATTTAGGAGGTGCACGGCATGTCACGTATAGGAAAAATGCCTATCGCTATCCCGGCAGGCGTTACTGTTGAGATTGCAGAAAATAATAAAGTGACTGTAAAAGGTCCTAAGGGAACTCTTGAAAGAGTTTTACCTTCAGAAATGGACATTAAAATGGAAGGTTCTGAAATCGTTGTTTCAAGACCGAATGACTTAAAGAAAATGAAGTCATTACATGGATTAACAAGAACATTAATTAACAACATGGTAATCGGTGTAACAGAAGGTTACGAAAAGAAGCTCGAAGTTAACGGTGTAGGTTACAGAGCTCAGAAGCAGGGTAAGAAGTTAGTATTATCTTTAGGTTACTCTCATCCGGTTGAAATGGAAGATCCGGAAGGACTTGAAACAGTTCTCGATGGTCAGAACATCATCGTTGTTAAGGGTATTGATAAAGAAAAAGTTGGCCAGTATGCTGCTGAAATCAGAGCAAAGAGAGCTCCGGAACCTTACAAGGGCAAGGGTATTAAGTATGCTGATGAAGTTATCAGACGTAAAGTCGGTAAGACTGGTAAGAAATAATTAAAGGAGTGAACAAAAATGGTTAGTAAGAAGTCAAGAGCAGTAGTTCGTGAAAATAAACATAGAAGATTACGTAATCGTTTCAGTGGTACTGCAGCAAGACCACGTTTAGCTGTGTTTAGAAGCAATAATCATATGTACGCTCAGATTATTGACGATACAGTTGGAAAGACACTTGTTTCAGCATCTACACTTGATAAGGAAGTTAAGGCTGAATGTGAAAAGACAAATAACGTTGATGCAGCTGCAGTAGTTGGTACAGTTGTTGCTAAGAGAGCGTTAGAAAAAGGTATCACAACTGTTGTCTATGATAGAGGCGGTTTTGTATATGAAGGAAAAGTAAAAGCATTGGCAGAGGCAGCTAGAGAAGCTGGCCTTGAATTCTAGGCAGAAGGGAGATACAGTATGAAACGTACAATAATTGATGCTAGTCAGTTAGAATTAAATGATAATGTAGTATCAATCAAGCGTGTAACAAAGGTTGTAAAGGGTGGTCGTAACTTCCGTTTTGCAGCACTCGTAGTTGTCGGAGATGGCAACGGACACGTTGGCGCAGGTGTTGGTAAGGCAGCTGAAATTCCTGAAGCTATCCGCAAGGGAAAAGAAGATGCCATTAAGCATTTAGTAGAGGTTCCAATCGATGAGAACGGTTCAGTTCCACATGATTTCATCGGTAAATTCGGAGGCGCTACTGTATTATTAAAGAGAGCTCCAGAAGGTACTGGTATTATCGCTGGTGGTCCTGCTCGTTCAGTTCTTGAACTTGTAGGTATCAAGAATATCCGTACAAAGTCACTCGGCTCTAACAATAAGCAGAACGTTGTTCTTGCAACAATCGCCGGCCTTCAGGCAATGAAGACACCGGAAGAAGTAGCAAGACTTCGTGGTAAATCTGTAGAAGAAATTTTAGGTTAATTGATTGATAGCGCTGCGGGTTTGACGCGGCAGACGGAGGTTGAAAATGGCTGATAAGAAGTTAAGAATAACTTTAGTAAAGTCACCAATCAGTGCGATTCCGAAGCATAGAAGAACCGTTGAAGCTATGGGACTCAACAAGATGCATAAGACAGTTGAACTTCCAGACAACGCTTCAACAAGAGGACAGATTCAGCAGATTGGTTATATGTTAAAGGTAGAAGAAATCTAATAAAATTTGAATAAGGAGGTGCAATGATGGATTTATCTAATTTAAGACCTGCAGAAGGTTCAGTAAAGAGCGATAATTTCAGAAGAGGTCGTGGACACGGTTCAGGAAACGGTAAGACAGCCGGTAAGGGACATAAGGGTCAGAAGGCTCGTTCAGGAGCTCCAAGATTAGGCTTCGAAGGTGGCCAGATGCCATTATACAGAAGAATTCCTAAGAGAGGTTTCAAGAACAGAAACCGTCTGGAAATCGTAGCAATCAACATCAGTGCATTAGAAAAGTTTGATAATGGTGCTGACGTAACAGTTGATACATTAATCGAATCAGGAATCGTTAAGAATCCTAAGGATGGCGTAAAGATTCTTGGTAACGGCGAACTCACAAAGAAGCTCAACGTAAAGGCTAACGCTTTCAGTGCTTCAGCAAAGGAAAAGATTGAGGCGCTCGGCGGAACCTGCGAGGTGATCTAATGTTAAAAACACTGGTCAACGCATTCAAGAATAAAGACATTCGAAAAAAATTGCTTTATACATTAATGATGCTTGTTGTAGTAAGAATAGGAAGCTTGCTTCCTATTCCTGGTGTTGATACGGAATATTTTAGTACGCTTTTGAGCGATATTACTAGCGGCGACATGAGTTATCTTAATGCGTTTACAGGTGGTTCATTTGAAAAAATGTCCCTGTTCGCATTGAGCATAACACCATACATTACTTCTTCCATTATTATGCAGCTTCTTACAATTGCGATTCCAAAGCTGGAAGAAATGCAGAAAGAGGGAGAGGACGGCAGGAAGAAAATTGCTTCCATTACAAGATATGTCACACTCGGTCTTGCTTTAGTTGAAAGTATTGCCATGGCTATCGGATTCGGCAGACAGGGACTCATCAAAGACTATAAAGACATGAGTACATTGCATTATGTGACATCTATTATTGTAGTTATCGCAGTACTTACGGCTGGTTCTGCTTTACTGATGTGGATTGGTGAAAGCATTACTGAAAATGGTGTTGGTAATGGTATTTCAATCGTACTTTTGATTAATATCATTTCAGGTATGCCAAGTGACTTTGCAACACTTTACAATACATTTGTAGCATCTAAGACAATTGCAAGAGGTGTTCTTGCCGCTGCAATTATCTTGGCAATTTTACTTGCTGTAGTAGTTTTAGTTTGCTTTTTACAGGACGGCGAAAGACGAATCCCTGTACAGTATTCACAGAAGATTACAGGCAGAAGATCAATGGGCGGACAGTCTACCCATATTCCGCTGAAAGTGAATACAGCAGGCGTTATGCCGATTATTTTTGCATCATCCCTGATGCAGTTCCCTGTTATTATAGCGCAGCTTTTCTCAAGCACAACACATGAGTGGGCGAAGTACTTAAGCTCATCTTACTGGTGCAGAGTTGCAGCACCGAAATATTCATTAGGATTACTGTTATATGTTGTATTAATTGTTGTATTTGCATATTTTTATACATCTATTACATTCAATCCGGTGGAAGTTGCTGACAACATGAAAAAAGCCGGTGGTGTGATTCCTGGTATTACACCGGGTAAATCAACCAGCGAATATTTGAATAACATTTTAAATTACATTGTATTTATTGGTGCAATCGGTCTGATGATTATTGCATTAATTCCAATTTTGTGTTCCGGTTTCTTTAATGCCAGCGTATCGTTTGGCGGAACATCTATCATCATTATTGTTGGTGTTGTTCTTGAAACTTTAAAGCAGATTGAAGCACAGATGTGTAATCGTTATTACAAAGGATTTTTAAGCGAATAATTAAAACGATATGACTTGCCTGGTGTATTCGCTGGGCGAGTCGTTTGTCTATATAAGGAAGGGTATGAAAAAAATGAAAATCATTATGTTAGGTGCTCCTGGTGCCGGTAAAGGTACACAGGCTAAGAAGATTGCTGAGAAATATACAATTCCGCATATTTCTACAGGAGATATTTTCAGAGCAAATATTAAGAACAACACAGAACTCGGACAGAAGGCAAAGACTTATATGGATAAGGGTGAGCTGGTACCGGACGAACTGGTTGTTGATTTAATTATGGACAGATTCAAAGAAGCAGACTGTGCAAACGGTTATGTATTAGATGGATTCCCACGTACAATTCCACAGGCAGAAGCACTCGACAAAGCCCTTGCCGCAAATGGTGAAAAAGTGGATTTCGCAATTAATGTTGAAGTTCCGGACGAAACATCATCAACAGAATGTCAGGCAGACGTGCATGTGTAGGCTGCGGAGCAACTTACCACATCAAAGTACAATCCGACAAAGGTAGAAGGTATCTGCGATGCCTGCGGCGAAAAGCTGATTTTAAGAGATGATGATAAGCCGGAAACCGTAAAGAACAGACTTTCTGTATATCATGAACAGACACAGCCGTTGATCGACTACTATGCAAAGAAGAACGTTTTAGCAGAAGTAGACGGAACAAAGGATATGGAAGATGTATTTAATGATATCGTAACGATATTAGGAAAGTAGTGAAGCAATGTCAGTTTCAGTAAAGTCCAACAGGGAAATCGAATTAATGCGGGAAGCAGGAAAGATTCTCGGAACGGTTTTAAATGAACTTTCCAAAGAAATTAAACCCGGAATGACAACACACCGGATTGACCAGCTTGGCGAGGAAATGATCCGCAGCTACGGCTGCATACCGTCATTTTTAGGCTACGGCGGGTTTCCGGCATCCATCTGCGTATCCGTGAATGAAGAAGTGGTTCATGGAATTCCATCCAAGAAGCGGATTCTTCACGAGGGAGATATCGTCAGCATGGATGCAGGTGTTATTTATAAAGGGTATCACTCAGATGCCGCAAGAACAGTCGGCGTCGGAGAGATTAGCAAAGAGGCACAGCAGCTGATTGAAGTTACAAAACAGAGTTTTTTTACAGGCATTCAGTTTGCAAAAGAAGGCTGTCATTTACATGAAATTTCAAATGCAATTGCTGCATACAATGAAAGCTACGGGTACGGCGTGATCCGTGATCTGGTGGGACACGGAATCGGAACAGAACTCCACGAAGACCCGCAGATACCGAATTTCACACAGGAGCGCAGAGGTATTAAGCTTTACGAAGGTATGACACTTGCCATAGAGCCGATGGTTGCGGCAGGCGGATATGCAGTGAAATGGCTTGACGATGACTGGACAGTAGTGACTGCCGATCATTCTTTAGCGGCCCATTATGAAAATACAGTGCTTGTTACAAAGAACGGACCGGAGATATTATCTCTGGTAGAAGAATAAAATCTTGAATACAGGAGATTTTCTATGAATGAAGAATTACAATGGTGTTTTGCAAAATCTCTTGCAGGACATGACAAAGAAACTGTATATATCATAAAAAAGATGGATTCTGAGTATGCATATTTGACGGACGGTAAGAATAAGCTTATAGACAGCCCGAAGAAAAAGAAAATAAAGCATATTCAGGTTATCAAAAAAAAGGACAGCAATTTAGAGTCAAAGCATAACAATCATATCAGCATTCAAAATGAAGATATAAAAAAAGCAATTAAACTTTATATTTCCAGCAATAAGGAGGAATGACAAATGTCAAAGGCAGATGTAATTGAAATTGAAGGAACTGTTGTGGAAAAACTTCCAAATGCTATGTTTCAGGTAGAATTAGAAAACGGACATCAGGTGCTTGCACACATCAGCGGAAAGTTAAGAATGAACTTTATACGAATCTTACCGGGTGACAAGGTAACAATTGAACTTTCACCATACGATTTAAGTAAGGGCAGAATTATCTGGAGAGATAAATAGAAACGGTTGGTAAAACTATATAAAAATGCATGGAAATATCGGCATAATTTATATAAAATTATGCTAAAATTTTCTTGCTATTTTTAAAATACTTGTGTTACAATATATAACGAACTTGTCTGAAAGGAGGCTTTTGCAGTGAAGGTTAGATCATCAGTAAAACCAATTTGTGAAAAGTGCAAAGTCATTAAAAGAAAGGGTAGCATCAGAATTATCTGTGAAAACCCAAAGCATAAGCAGAGACAGGGTTAATTACCCGGCTTGTTTGTGCATTTTAGAATAGGTATACACACAGGTATCGGTATATTTATTCGTAATAATGCGGCTGCAGCTATGAACCGCTCGGCTATGTTGTAAGGTTTATAGCTTTATATAAGTAATTTCATGAAAACTGCGCACACATTTCAGGCGTCAGCAATGACGAGCTGCGTATGGGTCTGGATTACAAAAGAATTAAGAAAATAACTATTCATTTTGATTAACGGAGGTTAAAGAACACATGGCTCGTATTTCAGGTGTAGACTTACCAAGAGAAAAAAGAATTGAAATCGGTCTTACTTATGTATATGGTATCGGCCGAGTTAGAGCAACAAAGATTCTTGAGGCAGCTCAGGTAAATCCTGATACTCGCGTTAAGGATTTAACAGATGAGGAAGTTGCAAGAATCGCTAAGGTGATTGATGCAGATCCTGAACATTTAGTAGAAGGTGACTTAAGACGTGAAGTTGCCATGAATATTAAGAGATTAAAAGAAATCGGTTTGCTATAGAGGAATCCGTCATAGAAAAGGACTTCCATGCAGAGGTCAGAAGACAAAGACTAATGCTAGAACATGTAAGGGTCCAAAGAAGACAGTTGCAAATAAGAAGAAGTAATAAGGTAGACTTTTATAGGAGGTTAGTTTAGAAATGGCTCAAAAAGTTACAAAAAAAGTGACAAAGAAGCGCGTTAAGAAAAACGTAGAAAGAGGACAGGCTCATATTCAGTCTTCTTTTAACAATACAATCGTTACATTAACAGATGCAGAAGGCAATGCTTTATCATGGGCAAGTGCCGGCGGTCTTGGTTTCAGAGGTTCTAAGAAATCAACTCCTTATGCAGCACAGATGGCAGCTGAGACTGCAACAAAGGCTGCTTTAATTCACGGATTAAAGTCTGTTGACGTTATGGTAAAGGGCCCAGGTTCTGGTAGAGAAGCTGCAATTCGTGCACTTTCTGCTTGCGGACTTGAGGTTACAAGTATCAAGGATGTTACACCAGTTCCACATAATGGTTGTCGTCCACCAAAGCGTAGAAGAGTTTAATTAGGAGGTAGAATTTAAGATGGCAGTTAATAGAACACCAGTGCTTAAGAGATGCAGATCTCTTAACTTAGATCCTATTTATTTAGGTATAGATAAGAAGTCAAACAGAAAGGCAAAGAATGCCGGAAGAAAGATTAGCGAGTATGGTATGCAGCTTCGTGAGAAGCAGAAAGCTAAGTTCATCTACGGTGTATTAGAAAAGCCTTTCAGAAACTACTATAAGAAGGCTGAAAAGATGAAGGGTATGACTGGTGAAAACCTTATGGTTATGCTCGAATCAAGACTTGACAGCATTATCTTCAGATTAGGTTTCGCAAGAACAAGAAGAGAAGCAAGACAGATCGTAGATCACAAGCATGTACTTGTAAACGGTAAGAGCGTTAACATTCCTTCATACTTAGTAAAGGCTGGCGATGTAATCGAAATCAGAGAAAAGTCTAAGTCATCAGCAAGATATAAAGAAATTCTTGGAAGCTACAAATGGAAGACTTGTTCCAGAATGGCTTGAAGCTGACAGAGATGCTCTGAAGGGAACTGTTGTACAGTTACCTACAAGAGAAGCTATTGATGTTCCTGTAGACGAAATGCTTATCGTCGAGTTATATTCTAAGTAATTTAGATTGTTGCTATCAGTCGTCGGAAAGAGGATTCGGTATCACTTTCCGGTGGCTGATACAGCAAGTTTAGGAGTATACTGATAATATCCTAAAATGACAATTGCAAGAATAAAACTTTTAAAACCCAAAAGGAGGGCTATACATGGTTGACGCAGATTTTAATTTCAAAATGCCAAAGATTGAGATGACAGATGTGTCTGAAGATGCAAGTACGGTAGATTTGTAGTAGAACCACTTGAGAGAGGTTACGGTTTAACACTTGGTAATTCACCTTAGAAGAATTATGCTTTCATCATTAGTTGGTACTGCTGTAAGCAGTGTCAAGATTGAAGGCGTCCTTCATGAGTTCAGTTCAATTCCAGGAGTAAAGGAAGATGTGACAGAAATCATCATGAACATCAAGCAGTTAGCAATTAAGAATAACAGCAGTTCAGTAGAACCGAAGGAAGCACATATTGATTTCGTAGGCGAAGGTGTCGTTAAGGCATCTGATATTCAGGTTGACCCTGATATTGAAATTATTAATCCTGATCTTGTAATTGCACACTTAAACGGTGCTGATTGCAAGTTATCAATGGAACTTACAATTACAAACGGCAGAGGCTATGTAAGTTCAGAAAAGAATAAGAAAGAAGACCAGCCTGTCGGTGTTATCGCAGTAGACTCTATCTATACACCGGTTGAACGTGTAAATATGTCTGTACAGAATACACGTGTTGGACAGGATACGGATTTTGATAAATTAACACTTGATATTTTCACAAATGGAACAATTGCACCGGATGAGGCATTAAGCCTTGCCGCAAAGGTTCTCAGTGAGCATTTAAAGGTGTTTATTAATCTTTCAGAAAATGCTGCAAAGGCAGAAGTTATGGTAGAACAGCAGGAAGATGAATCAAGCAAGGTACTGTCTATGAGTATCGAAGACCTTGAATTATCAGTTCGTTCTTTCAACTGCTTAAAGAGAGCCGGCATCAATACGGTTGAGCAGCTTTGCAATAAGACACCTGATGACATGATGAAGGTTAGAAACCTTGGTAAGAAGTCATTAGACGAAGTACTTTTAAAGTTAAAAGAGTTAAATTTACAGCTTAGTCCAAACGAAGACTAATGCAGACTGCCACAGGGCAGACCATTCAGAGCGTGAAAGACACGTTCGGTAAAGTAGTTGTATGTAATGCGGCAGATCCGCGTTCATAGTAGAATATTTGTAGAGAAAACGCATATGCAGTAAGTCCATACGCGCATGTATATGGGTTACAAATGGAGGTTTAAAATGGCAAAGTATAGAAAGCTTGGTAGAAATTCAAGCCAGAGAAAGGCTTTATTAAGAGTCAGGTTACAGCATTAATCGAAAACGGTAAGATCGTTACAACAGAAGCAAGAGCGAAGGAAGTTCGCAAGATGGCTGAAAAACTTATCACACTTGCTGTAAAGGAAAAGGATAACTATGAAACAGTTACAGTTTCTGCAAAGGTTCCGAAGAAGGATTCTGAAGGCAAGAGAGTGAAGGAAGTTGTAGACGGTAAGAAAGTTACTGTTTATGATACTGTAGAAAAGGAAATCAAGAAGGATTTACCTTCAAGACTTCATGCTAGAAAGCAGATGGATAAGGTTCTCTACAAGGTAACAGAAGTTCCGACAGCTGCTGCTGGAAGAAAGAAGAATACAAAGACAGTTGACCTTACAAATAAATTATTTGATGAAATCGCTCCAAAGTATGCTGACCGTCAGGGTGGTTATACAAGAATCGTTAAGATTGGTTTAAGAAAAGGCGATGCTGCAATGGAAGTACTTCTTGAGTTAGTATAATTTTATTGTAGATGATTGGGAAGCTATGTGTTTTCGGATGCATAGCTTCCTTTTTGTACATATTGCAGAAATATAAGGAGAATTATGGGAATCGTAAAAGCAAAAGACCTTACATTTGAATATATCAGACGTGATGAAGAAGGTAATGTGGAAGGTATTACAACTGCCGTGGACCACGTTAACATGGATATCCAGCCGGGAGAATTTATTGCCATTTTAGGTCACAACGGCTCCGGAAAATCCACATTTGCAAAACATATCAATGCCCTTCTTTTTCCGACAGAAGGGACGATTTTAGTAGACGGACTGGATACTTCCGATGAAGACAACGTCATGGATGTCCGTCAGCGTGCCGGCATGGTTTTTCAGAATCCGGACAATCAGATTATCTGTACGCTGGTGGAGGAAGAAGTTGGTTTCGGACCGGAAAATATCGGTGTACCGACAGAAGAAATCTGGGAACGTGTTGCGGCAAGCTTAAAGGCAGTCGGTATGTACCAGTACCGGAAAGCGTCGCCGAATAAATTATCCGGCGGACAGAAACAGCGTGTAGCGATTGCGGGAATTGTGGCAATGAAGCCGAAATGTATCATATTGGACGAGCCGACCGCAATGTTAGACCCACACGGCAGGGCAGATGTCATGCGGGTACTGCATGAATTAAACCGGAAAGAGGGCGTAACGGTTATTCTGATTACACATTATATGGAAGAAGTCATTGATGCCGACCGTGTTTTTGTGATGGATGAAGGAAAAGTTGTGATGGAAGGCACACCGCGCCAGATTTTTTCAAGGGTAGAAGAATTAAAGCAGCTACGGCTTGATGTTCCGCAGGTGACAGAGCTGGCTTATGAATTAAGCAGAAGCGGCGTTCCGATACGCAGCGGAATCCTGACCAATCAGGAATTGATTGACGAACTTATGAAGTTGAAATAAAATGTGTAAAGAACATTGCTGTATAAATACAGTGGAAATGAGGAAGAAATGTCCATTATTGTTGATAACATCAGTTATACCTATGAAATCGGTACAGGATTTGAAAAACAGGCATTAAAAAATGTAAAATGTGTCATTAACGACGGGGACTTTATCGGACTGATTGGTCATACCGGGTCGGGAAAATCAACTTTTATCCAACATTTGAACGGACTGGTGAAAGCAACCAGCGGTACGATTTATTTTAATGGCATGGATATTTATGATAAAGATTTTGATATGAAAATGCTGCGCAGTAAAGTCGGACTGGTATTCCAGTACCCGGAACATCAGCTGTTTGAAACAGACATTTTTAAAGACGTCTGCTTCGGACCAAAGAATCTGGGACTGCCGAAAATGGAAGTGGAACTGCGCGCATTTGAAGCGCTGCGTCTTGTCGGGCTGGATGAAAATCTGTATTACCAGTCGCCGTTTGATTTATCGGGTGGACAGAAAAGACGTGTTGCGATTGCCGGTGTGCTTGCGATGCGCCCGGATGTGCTGATACTGGACGAACCGACAGCAGGTCTGGACCCGAAGGGCAGAGATGAAATTTTAGACAGCATTAAAGATTTAAAAGAAAAAACCGGCATTACGGTGATTTTAGTATCCCACAGCATGGAAGACGTGGCAAAATATGTGAACCGCATTATGGTAATGAATGACGGTGTTTTGATGTATGATGACACACCGAAGCATATTTTTGCAGGATACAGGGAATTAGAGCAGATCGGCCTTGCGGCGCCACAGGTAACTTATATTATGAATGATTTAAAAAATGCAGGCTTTGCCGTTGATGTCAATGCCATTACCGTAGAGGAAGCCAGACAGAGCATTTTGAAGAATTTACAAGGGATTCATGGAAAGGCATAGGAACACAAATTTATGTTAAGAGATATTACCATTGGACAATATTATCAGACAGATTCGGTGATTCACCGGTTAGATCCGCGTGTAAAACTCATGGGAACGCTGATTTTTATTATCACGCTTTTTTTGGGAAAAAGCGTGTGGCTGTATCTGGGTGTTACCGTATTTCTGGCGGCAGTCATTAAATTGTCAAAAGTGCCTGTTAAATTTATTGTAAAAGGCTTAAAGGCGGTTGTAATACTGATTCTGTTCAGTGTCATTTTCAATCTGTTTTTAACGGAAGGAACGCCGGTCTTTCACATCTGGAAACTGACGGTTACTAAAGAAGGTATCTATCTGGCAGCATTTATGATGGTGCGCCTGATATTCCTGATTATGGGTTCATCGCTGATGACCCTGACTACGACACCGACTCATTTGACGGACGGACTGGAAAAAGGACTTGGATTTTTAAAAGTATTTCATGTACCGGTTCACGAAATCGCCATGATGATGTCGATTGCCCTGCGCTTTATTCCGATTCTGATTGAAGAAACCGATAAAATCATGAAAGCACAAATGGCGCGCGGCGCCGATTTTGAAAGCGGCAATCTGATGAAGCGCGCAAAGGCAATGATTCCGATTCTGGTTCCATTGTTTATTTCGGCATTCCGCCGTGCAAATGAACTGGCAATGGCGATGGAAGCCCGCTGTTACCACGGTTCGGAGGGACGAACCAAAATGAAACCACTGCGCTACGGCAAAAATGATAAAATCGCATATCTTGTGCTGGCTGGGTATCTGATAGTGATGATTGGCATTAATACGGCACTGGGCGGCAGAGTCATCTAAATGGAGAGAGGTATGAAAAGAATTAAACTGACCGTTGCATATGACGGAACGCATTACAGCGGCTGGCAGATTCAGCCCAATGCGCCCACAATCGAAAAAGAACTGGATACGGCGATTTATGCGCTGACCGGCGAAAAACTGCATGTCACGGGAGCAAGCAGAACCGATGCAGGCGTGCACGGACTTGGCAATGTGGCTGTCTTTGATACGGAATCGACAATTCCCGGTTCACGCTTCTGCTATGCGTTAAACCGGTATCTGCCGGAAGAAATCAGCATTTTGGAATCCCGTGAAGTAAAAGGTGACTTTCACCCGCGCCACTGCAATACCAAAAAGACGTATGAATACAAAATTTTAAATACCCCGTTTCCGATTCCGCAGCAGCGCAATTACGCATGGCACGTACCGGGAAAACTGGACACTGTCCGTATGCGGGAAGCGGCGGCACTGCTTGTCGGGGAACACGATTTTAAAAGCTTCTGCTGTGTGAGGACACAGACGGAAACGACCGTGCGGCATGTCTATGGACTTGAAATTTCAGAGCAGGACGCCTATGGTGCAAAAATATTTACGATACGGATTACCGGAAACGGATTTTTATACAACATGGTGCGGATTATCGCAGGAACATTGGTTCAGGTCGGTAAGGGACAGTTAAGCGCAGACGATGTGGCGCAGATGCTTGAAGCCAAAGACCGTACCGCGGCGGGACAGACTGCCCCGCCACAGGGACTGACACTGATGAACATTGAGTATGTGGACGGCGATGATGCGGAGTATAGAGCTGTGGATAATCCTTCAATTTCATAAGATTTTGTGGATAAGTCCGGAAAAATTTCATTTTCAGATGAAAAATAGATTGACACACTCGGACGTGTGTTATATAATTGTTAAATGTGACATGGCATAAGTGCGTGTCCTTAAACTATGAGTTAAGTGCTTAACCAAAGCCCCGGAGAAGCATTTAATATCAATCATATTAGAATTAATAGAATGCAATAAAAGCAATCATTTCAGGAGGAAAACCAATGAAAAGTTATATGGCTAGTGCATCAAGCATCGAAAGAAAATGGTATGTTGTTGATGCTGCAGATTATACATTAGGTCGTTTAGCATCACAGGTTGCTAGTGTTTTAAGAGGAAAGAACAAGCCTACTTACACACCGTTCATCGACTGTGGTGACAACGTTATCGTTATCAACGCTGAGAAGGTTCAGCTTACAGGTAAGAAGTTAGATCAGAAGATTTATTACAATCATTCAGAGTATGTTGGTGGTATGAAAGAAACAACACTAAAGGAAATGATGGATAAAGAAGCCTGAAAGAGTTATCGAACTCGCTGTTAAGGGAATGCTTCCAAAGGGACCTTTAGGCAGACAGATGTATACAAAGCTTCATGTATATGCAGGACCTGATCATGATCAGGCAGCTCAGAAGCCGGAAGTTTTAAAGTTTTAATTAAAGGACAAATAAGGAGGAAATGACAGTGGCTAAGAAGGCAAACGGAAAGTTCTACGGAACAGGTAGAAGAAAAAGCAGTATTGCTAGAGTATATTTAGTACCGGGTAACGGTAACATTACAATCAATAAGAGATCACTTGATGAGTATTTCGGTCTTGAAACACTCAAGGTTGTTGTAAAGCAGCCTTTAGCATTAACAGAAACAACTGAAAAGTTTGATGTTCTTGTAAATGTACACGGTGGCGGATACACAGGTCAGGCTGGTGCTATCAGACACGGTATCTCAAGAGCTCTTCTTGAAGTTGATTCAGAAGAATACCGTCCATTATTAAAGAAGGCTGGCTTCTTAACAAGAGATCCTCGTATGAAGGAAAGAAAGAAGTATGGTTTAAAGGCAGCTCGTCGTGCACCACAGTTCTCAAAGAGATAGGATTTTATTGTATTTTGGAATACAATTCAATACGATTTATTACACCTCAGAATTTCGGTTCTGGGGTGTTTTTTTATGTGAACTGTGATAAAATAAATATTATGATAATAGGTTATCAAGTATAAGTGATAAAATATTTAAATATTAATCAAAACGGAAGGAGTGTTTATATGACAACTGTAAGCACAAAAAGCGGTAGAATTATAAAAGTTGTATCCAGAGAAGAAAAGAAGCGGGCTTATGTTGAGTATGCAAATGGAGAAAGAAAGTATGCAGAATAGAAAACCGATGATTCTTGTTTTAGCAGGACCAAATGGCTCAGGGAAAAGTACAATAACAACTTTTTTTGATAAAGTTGGTAAATATACGAATGCGGATGATATTGCAGGAATGACGGATGGATATGCGCTTGAAGAATATCAAAAACTAAGATAGTGATGAAAGAGATACTTCGATTGTGAAGTATCTTCTTCATTTATATTAATAAAGGTTCGATAATCTAGTTGCAATCCCCTTGTATCATGCAAATTTCAATATTACAATTAGAACATAAAAATTGCGAATCAATGCCAAAGCGTGTTATAATAATCCGGACTATTTGTAAAGAAAGGCACATCATCATGGCAGCAGTTGTAACTGAAAAAATCATAGAAATGTTTCTGATACTTCTTGGCGGGGTAATCGTCTACAAAGCAGGACTGATAGATGATAAAACCGTTCCGAAGTTATCCAACCTGTTATTAATGTTTATATCGCCGCTGCTCATATTCCAGTCCTACCAAATGGAATTTGAAATGCGGCTGTTTTACGGACTGCTTTGGACACTGACGGCGTCCGCAGTCACATTTGCGGTCACAATCGTATTATCAGAGCTGTTATTCCGCAAAAAAGGAGAGCGTACACCCGTAGAAAAAATAGCCGTCATCTATTCCAACAGCGGCTTTATCGGACTGCCGTTAATTAACGGTATTATCGGTTCGGAAGGCATTTTTTACATGACGGCATATCTGACCGTCTTTAATTTACTGCTGTGGACACACGGTGTACTCGTTATGGGCAGTGCGGGCAGTTTTAAGGAAATGTGTAAAAATCTGCTGACACCGACCATTATTGCGATATTTGCAGGCGTTGTCTGCTTTGTCACACAGCTGCGCCTGCCGGATGTGTTTGCAAATCCCATACAGATGATTGGCAATATGAATACACCGCTTGCCATGATTATCGCGGGAGCCAATCTAGCACAGGGAAATCTTTTAAAAAGCCTGCAGAATAAGCGGCTGTATCTGATCTGTTCCGTCAAGCTCATTTTATATCCGCTCGTGGGGCTTGCGGCATTGTGGCTGTTACATTTGGAATTTCATATTGCATTTACCGTATTTATCGGCATGGCGTGCCCGGCGGGCGCATCGGCGATTATGTTTGCGGAGCGTTACGGAAAAGACGCAAAATACGCCTCTGAAATCTTTGTGGTGACAACCGTATTATCGGCAGTATCGATTCCTGTGCTGTCCGTGCTTGCAATCCGCCTGCTTGGCGCGGCGTAAAAGCAGACAAGCGCTGGAGATATATAAGCAGCAGCCGGCAGAATAGAGATTAAAATAGAATAAATGAACAGTAAAATCCATGTAAAATAAAAGGAAAAACACAAAATAGCAGTTGCAAACGACTGGAAAAATTTGTATACTAAAACAAGTGAAAAATGTGATAAAGGGGAGCAACACAATGACGGTACAGGAGTGTTATCAGCAGATACAGGGCAATTATGAGAATGTGTTGAAGCGTTTAAAGACAGATGAGAGAATTGTAAAATTTCTTGAGCTGTTCTTAAGTGATACCACTTATGAGAAATTATCCGAAGCGGTAAATGCCAAAAATGATCAGGAAATTTTTAAATGTGTCCATGATTTAAAAGGTATGGCGCTGAATCTGGGTTTGACGGCATTGCAGAAAGCAGCACAAAATTTGTGTGATGCAGTGCGTTACGGTGAACCATCAGTTGATATTGATCCGTTATATCAGGAAGTTACCAAAGAATATCAGAAAGTTGTAGATATAATACACGTAATCATGCAGGGACAGAACAGGAGCGTTTAAACCTGCACAATGGAGGATGAACATGGAAGAAAAAAAGAAGTATCGGTTCGCCGATGAAAAAGAACAGCTAAAGAGGGTCAATTCATTTTTAGCAACAGGCTATACCATATTTTATATTGTAATTTTAAGTGTGAGCTGGGAATCGTATTTCAGAGGCGTACGGACACTTGGTTATACAGGGCTGCTCAGCGTTCTGACACTGATAGCGATGGCGATTAATTTCCTTTCAACAAGAAAGGACAAGTCACAGTCCCGGTCAAGAAAGATAGCGTTTATATGTTTTGTAGTCATTGCATTTTTAATGGCATACGCTTACGACAGCTATTATGTAAGATTTATTGCGGCAATTCCGTTTTGCGGCTATGTACTGCTGTACGACAAGAAAAATGTTGCCGTTACGGGCGGTATTTATTTTGCATTAAATGTATTTGTCAATATTATCAGAATCGGTGTACAGCACGCATATCCGAAAGAAGTGGCAATTGACCATATTTATGCGACATTTGCAATCGGACTGCTCATTGTGTTAATTTATGCAATCACGAGTGTTGCCGAGCAGTTTAAAAGGGATACAGAGGGTAGTTTAAAGGAACAGCATGAAAAGCAGAAGGTGATGGTCCGTGACATTTTAGAGGTGGCACATGAGGTTTCGGAAGGCACACAGAATGCCATGAATATCGTCAATGATTTAAATGCTTCGACAAAGGTGGTTGGACAGACCATGCAGGATATTGCAGGCAGTAACCAGAATACCGCAGAAAATATCCAGACACAGACCGAGATGAGCCGGAATATTCAGGAATCGATTGGAACAACACTGCAGTATGCAGAAGAAATGGTGCAGGTAGCCAAAGAGTCCGGTACACTCAATGAAAGCAGTATTAATGCGATGAATCATTTAAAGACACAGGCAGAAGTCATTGCTGCGACAAATGAAGACGTGGCAACGCTGATGAATACGTTAAAAGAGCGTACAGAAGCCGTAAAAGGCATTGTCGATACAATCTTTTCGATTTCATCACAGACCAATCTGCTGGCGTTAAATGCGTCCATTGAAAGTGCAAGAGCAGGCGAAGCCGGAAAAGGGTTTGCAGTTGTAGCGGACCAGATTCGTAATCTTGCAGAGGAAAGCAGAAAAGAAACAGAAAATATTGCAAAGATTCTTGAAGAACTTTCTGACGGAACCAATGCGGCATCCGATGCCGTAACACAGTCGGTAGAAGCCGCACAGGTACAGAATGATATGATTCAGAATGCATCGGAGAGCTTTAGCGGAATGAGCGGCAATATGTCCAAGATGATTGAAAATATCGAGCATATGGACAGCATGTTAAACAGCTTAAAGCAGGCGAATGATCGGATTGTAGAAAATATTATGCAGATTTCGGCAACGGCAGAAGAAGTGACTGCCGCATCCACACAGGCAGAAAATCTGAGCAATCAGAATCTTGAAAATGCGGAAAATGCGCAGAAGCTTTTAACCGGTGTTCTTTCCGTTTCAGAAAAATTAAATACCTATCAGGCACAAGAATAAAAAGAAGCCGCATCCATGAGTGGACTTTAAAAGTCCGGACACAGATGCGGCTTTTACTTATTTAGAAGCCTGTCTATAGACAAATGCGGCAACAACGGCAGTCAGTGCTTCCGTAATCCAGAAGGCATGCCATACAAAAGAAGGTCCGGCGGTGTGGCACAAAATAAAGGCGGCAGGAATAATCACCGCTACATAGCGCAGAAGCGAAATGATAAAAGAAGAAAATCCTTTACCAAGTCCCTCCAAAGCGCCGGAAGCCGTAACAGAAACCGCGGATACGATAAAGCCCAGACAGATAATGTGCAGGGCGCGTGTGCCGAGCGCAATCGTTTCGGGATTTGCGGTAAAAAGCGCAATCAGCGGCTTTGCGGCAAACAGACAGCCCAAAGTGCCTGCAAGCATCATGGCGGCAGTCATGGCAAGCGTGGTATCATAAATCTTTTTTACGCGCTTCATTTCACGCGCACCGTAATTGTAGCCGATAATCGGGCGCATACCCTGAATAATGCCGTTGGCAGGCAGATATAAAAAGGTTTGTAATTTATAGTAAATTCCTAAAACAACGACATAACTCTGTGAAAATCCCGCCAGCAGTGCATTTAAGAAAGAAACCAGCAGGGACGGCAGAGCCAGATTTAAAATGGCAGGCACGCCGATTGCATATAGCTTTTTGTCGGTTGCACCGTGCGGTTTTAAATAACAGCGGCGGATATGCACCGGAAGCGGACGTGAAAAATATACGACAAGGTAAATACTTAATGTTACAATCTGACCGATACCGGTTGCAAGTGCTGCACCGGCAATGCCAAGCCGCGGCAGAAAACCGATGCCGAAAATCAGCAGAGGGTCTAATATAATATTGGTAATACAGCCGCATAGCAGAGCCGCCATAGTGATTTTCATGTTGCCGACTGCCTGAAAAATCTTTTCAAATGCAAGTCCGAGCATAATAATCAGGGAAAATGAAAATGCAATTGAAGCATACCGTGTGCCAAGCTGTAAAACTTCGGTATCCTTTGTAAAAAGGGATAAGAAAAAAGGCATGATACCGATGCTTACAACGGTAATTATAATGCCATGCACAACCGAAAACAGCATACCGTGTGTTGCGGCGCGGTCGGCATTTTTGACATCGCCTGCTCCAAGGCATAGTGCAATCAGGGCATTCATGCCGACTCCGAAACCGATTGCAATAGCATTGATTAAATTCTGAACCGGATACACCAGTGACAGAGCCGTCATCGCCTGCTCACTGATTTGCGCCACGAAAAAGCTGTCAATAATGTTGTATAAGGAATTTACAAGCATGGAAATTACCATAGGAAGTGCCATGCTTGTCAGTAGTGGAAAAACCGGTTTTTCTTTCATAAAAGACTGATTCATAAAACACTCCATTCTGCAGACGATTCTTAAAAAGGTTTAATTATTTTATTGAAACCCGTAATAAACTGCGCTGCGCCATCTGCAACACAAAGCAGCCGTGCAGCATAAAAACGCCACACAATTACCCGTAAAGGATAATTGTGTGGCGAAAAGATAAACTATAAAAATCCACACGTTGTTTTAGTGTGGTTATTTTAGCATAAAGCCCGAAAAAAAGCAAGGCAGGGCCTAAAAGTATGCTATAATAGAAAGCAAAGGTTTTAGCCGCAAAAGAAATTGAAGAAGGTTTACAGAAATGGAGCAGAAAATGGTACAAAACACGAAATTAACAAAAATGATATTCTGGGCAATGATGGTGGCAGTCGGAGTGGTGATTTCACCGTTACTGCGGATTGAGGGAATGTGTCCGATGGCACATTTTATCAATGTCACCTGTGCCGTCTTATTAGGTCCGTGGTATGCGTTTCTATGCGCATTGGCAATTGGACTTATCCGCATGGCATTTATGGGCATTCCGCCGCTTGCACTGACGGGGGCGGTATTCGGCGCGGCGCTGTCAGGCATTTTATACCGGGCGTCGAAGGGAAAGATTATTTTTGCATTTTTAGGTGAAGTCATCGGTACAGGCATTATCGGTGCAATTGTATCATATCCGGTAATGGCGCTGTTATGGGGCAGAACCGGGCTTACATGGCTGTTTTATGTGCCGTCCTTTATAGCGGGAACATTAATCGGCGGCAGTATCGCCTTTTTATTCTTAAAGCAGTTACAGCGCATGAAACTGCTGACAAAGTTCCAGCAGGCACTGGGAACACAGGTTTATGACAAAGTAAAACAGGCAGAAAGCAGCCTTAAACAGTAAAACAAAAAGGAAGGAAATACAAAAATGCTTGAAAAGATGAAAAAAGCAAAAGAAGCGGTCATCAGTCAGGCACCGCTCATACACTGCATTACCAATCCTATTTCAATCAATGACTGTGCCAATGTAGTGTTGGCGCTGGGGGCAAAGCCGATTATGGCAGAACACCCGAAGGAAGTCCATGAAATCACGGCACTTGCAAAGGCATTGGCAGTCAACCTCGGTAACATTACCGATGCAAGGGCAGAATCCATATTTATATCCGGTGGAGTGGCTAAAAATGCGCAGATACCCTGCGTGATAGATGTGGTCGGCGCGGCATGCTCTGCCTTGCGCATGGAGCTGGCACAAAGGTTTATCCGTGAGTGCGCACCGTGTGTCATTAAAGGCAATTTGTCTGAAATCAAAGCGCTTGCGGGAGTGGACAACGCGGCACAGGGAATTGATGTCGGTCAAAAAGACAGTGTAAACGGAAAGGATACACAGAAGTTACAAAAGACCGGACAACTGGTTTGTAGCTATGCAAAAAAGGCACATGCCGTTGCCATGGCAAGCGGGGCGGTCGATATCATCTCGGACGGCAGTCAGGTGTGGTTTGTAAAAAATGGCGTGGCAGAGCTATCCAAAGTCACGGGAACAGGCTGCATGCTCAATGTCATTACGGCAACATACCTTTCCGTAACAGACCCGCTTACAGCATGTCTGCTTTCGGCAGGAACGCTCGGTATCTGCGGAGAGCTCGCAGACAAAAGCCGCGGCATGGGAACGTACCATATTGAATTAATCAATCAGTTATCCACACTGTCGGATGCGCAGTTGGAACAGTATTTACAGATACAATGTGCGTTATAGGTAATACCTATAACGCACTATTATTTTTGTATATTTGTCAAAGCCGGATTTCCGTGCTAATATCTTAGACATAGAAAACATACATGACCTACTTGTTAAGTATGAATAACAAAACAGGAAAGGCATACAGACAACATAAAAATAAAAAATGATTTTGAAAGCCGTGTAAGCAGGCGGCAGAATGGAGGACAATATGAGTACATTAAAAGAAAGAAATTTAAAATTTGAAACAAAGCAGCTTCACGTAGGACAGGAAAGCGCAGATCCGGTTACAGATTCAAGAGCTGTGCCGATTTACCAGACCTCTTCTTATGTGTTCCACAACAGCGAACATGCAGCTGCAAGATTCGGACTGACAGATGCCGGTAACATTTACGGAAGATTAACCAATCCGACAGAAGACATTTTTGAACAGAGAATTGCAGCACTTGAAGGCGGTGTAGCAGCGCTTGCAGTAGCTTCCGGTGCGGCAGCAATCGCTTATACATTCCAGAATCTTGCACAGGCAGGCGACCATATCGTAGCTTCAAAGACAATCTACGGCGGTACATACAACCTGTTAGAGCATACATTACCGGCATACGGCATTACAACAACATTCGTAGATGCCAACAACTTAGATGAAATCAGAAATGCCATTCAGGACAACACAAAGGCAGTATTCATCGAAACACTGGGAAATCCAAACTCCAATGTCGTTGATATCGAAGAAATTGCAAAGATTGCACACGAAAACAAGATTCCGCTTGTAATTGATAATACATTCGGTACACCATACCTTATCCGTCCAATCGAATATGGCGCAGATATCGTTGTTCATTCAGCAACAAAGTTCATCGGCGGACACGGAACAACCATCGGTGGTGTTATCGTAGACAGCGGTAAGTTTGACTGGGAAGCATCCGGCAAATTCCCGTCACTGGTTGAACCAAACCCAAGCTATCACGGCATCAGCTTCACAAAGGCAGCAGGTCCGGCAGCATTTGTTACAAAAATCCGTGCAATTCTCCTCAGAGATACAGGTGCTACCCTTTCGCCAATCCACGCATTTATCTTTCTTCAGGGACTTGAAACACTTTCACTGCGTGTAGAACGTCATGTGGAAAATGCGTTAAAGGTTGTAGATTATTTATCAAAGCACCCACAGGTAGAAAAGGTCAACCACCCATCATTACCGGATGCACCGACACATGATTTATATGAAAAATACTTCCCGAACGGCGGCGGTTCAATCTTCACATTTGAAATTAAGGGCGGCGCTGAAGAAGCAAAGAAGTTCATTGATAACCTTCAGGTATTCTCTCTGCTTGCTAATGTAGCAGATGTAAAATCCCTTGTTATCCATCCGGCTTCTACAACACATTCACAGCTGTCAGAAGAAGAACTGCTTGATCAGGGCATTAAGCCAAACACAATCCGTCTTTCAATCGGTACAGAGCATATCGATGATATCATTGATGATCTGGAAGAGGCATTTGCCGCAGTAAGATAAAAAACTCTTGCACAGCGCGCTGGTTTATGATAAAATGTAAATGTTACTAATAATATTTTCAGGAGGATTATCATGTCGGACGATGCTGACGGTGATACGGCACCTAACCACAGAACAATCAAAAATTTAAATCAGAATGAATGAATACAGGCATGGCTGCACGGATACAATCTTGCAGCTATGCCTTTTTGTGCTGTTTTAGGGAAATACCGGTGTGATAAGCGAAAGGAGTTTTATTTAAAGATGGGTACAGATATTGTATCGTGGGTAATTATTATTTGCTGCATTATGATGTCAGCATACTTTTCAGCGACAGAAACAGCGTTTTCTTCGCTTAACAGGATTCGTATGAAAAATATGGCGGAAAAGGGGAGTAAGCGGGCAAAGCTGGTGTTAAAGCTTTCAGAAAATTATGACAGCCTGCTTTCAACGATTCTGATAGGGAATAATATTGTCAATATTACCTGTACATCACTTGTTACAATTCTTTGTGTCAAGGGATTTGGTGAAGATGTGGGGGCAACCCTGTCAACCGTGATTACAACCGTGGTGATTCTGGTATTTGGTGAAGTTTCGCCGAAAAGTATTGCAAAGGAATCAGCAGAAACGGTTGCAATGTTGTCAGCGCCGCTGTTAAGAATATTTATCTACATACTGTCACCGGCGAATTTCTTATTCCGCCAGTGGAAAAAGCTGTTGTCCTGCATTTTTAAAAGTCAGGATAATAAGGGGATTACAGAAGAAGAACTGCTTACAATTGTACAGGAAGCTGAAGCGGACGGCGGCATTGATAAAGAGGAAGGAAGCTTAATCCGCAGTGCAATTGAGTTTAATGAACTGGAAGCGATAGATATTTTAACCCCGCGTGTCGATGTCATCGGTGTGTCCGTAGCATTATCCAAACCGGAAATTGCAAAGGTATTTGCCAAAACAGGATATTCGCGCCTGCCGGTATATGAAAAAGACATGGATAATGTTGTCGGCATTTTATATCACAAGGATTTTTACAATTACGTCAATAATTCGGATATGACAATCCGTGAAGCCGTAAAGCCGGTGCTGTTTACGACAAAGCATAAAAACATCAGTGAACTGTTAAAAGAATTACAGGTAAAACATATGCACATTGCAGTGATAGTGGATGAATTTGGCTGTACGGTCGGTATCCTTACATTAGAAGATATTTTGGAAGAACTGGTCGGAGAAATCTGGGACGAACACGATGAAGTCGTGCGGGAGGTTGAGCCGTTATCGGAAAATGTGTACCGTGTTTCAGGTAAAACCAATGTCGAGCGCCTGTTTGAATCCCTCGGATATGAGCAGGAATTTGATGTGCAGACTGTCAGTGGCTGGATTATGGAGCTTTTAGAGCGCATACCGGAAGCGGGTGATATCGTAGATTACCGGAACATGCACCTCACTGTAGAGAGCATGAAAGAAAAGCGCGTGGATACGGTAAGGCTGGAAATCCGCCCGAAAGCCAGAGTGCATAGTGAAAAAAGAAAAGAGGAAGCTGCAATTATGATGACAGAATTAGAGCAGTATTACAATAAATTTAACGAAGAAAAGCGGTTAGACAGCCGTCATGGAAAAGTCGAGTTTATTACGTCCATGAAATATATTCACGAATATCTGGGCGGGGACACGACAAAGAAAATCTTAGACATCGGTGCAGGAACCGGAAAATATTCGGTGGCACTGGCAGAAGAAGGTTACGATGTCAGCGCTGTTGAACTGGTAAAGCACAATTTGGGACTGTTAAAAGCCAAAAACAGCAGTGTAAAAGCTTATCAGGGCAATGCGTTAAAACTCAGACGATTTGAAAATGATACGTTTGATGTGACATTGTTATTCGGACCAATGTATCATTTATTTACTAAGGAAGACAAAGTCCGGGCGCTGTGCGAAGCAAAGCGCGTGACAAAGCCAGGCGGCATAATCTTTGTGGCATATGTCATGAACGAATACAGCATTTTAACATACGGTTTTAAGCAGAAGCATATTGCTGAGTGTGTGAGGGACGGACGCATTTCAGAGGAATTTCAGTGTATGTCTGCGCCGAGCGACTTATACGACTACGTGCGGATTGAGCAGATTGACGCATTAAATCAAGAAGCCGGACTGGAGCGCATCAAAATTATCACACCGGACGGCCCTGCCAATTATATGCGTCAGGTGCTAAACAGTCTGACTGAGGAAGAATTTGAGTTATTTATCCAATACCATTTATCAACGTGTGAGCGGCAGGACTTAATTGGGGCGGCGGCGCATACGGTGGATATTTTAAGAAAGTAAAGGCTTGCCTTTAAAAATCCCGCTTATGCGCCTTGACATAGCGTACAAAGCTTTCCGCCTGCGGGGAGAGCGGTTTTTCTTTTGCATAATTTAAGCTGATATAGCTGTAAATACCGGGCGTTACCGGAATAAATGCAAGTGAAGAATCGTTTTCCTGCCGGGCAGAGTGGTGCATCATCAGCGTAATCCCGGCACCGTTGCGTACAAGGTCAATCAGCGTTGCACCGCGGTTTCCGGTATAGGCGATGTGCGGTTCAAATCCGGCATTGCGGCATTCACGGATACACAAATCATTTATAAAAGAATGTTCCGGAAATAACAGAAACGTTTCTCCGCGCAGCTGTTCAAACGGCAGATTATCCGCCTTAGCGAGCGGGTGCGTAGCAGGAAGCACGGCGGTCAGGTAATCAATCATATAAGGGATACTGTTAAATTCCTTCACAGAAGACGATTCACTTCTTAAAAATGCAATATCGCATTTGCCGTCCGTGAGCAGTTCTTTTACAAATGTAGAATCGCCCTCAATCGTCTGCAATGTCATATCGGGATTCTCATTTAAAAATCCTGCAATCAGTGCCGTAATCGCGTGCTGTTTCATTGAAGGAATCGATCCAAGCACAATATTGCCGCTGTCCTGATGAATCTTGCGGTGCACATTTTTTTCAAATTCATATTCCAGACCGACCATCTTTTGCGCATACGGCAGCAGCATCTGTCCAAACTCCGTAAGAACAACCGTCCGCGTTGTACGCTCAAAAAGTTCCACACCAATTTCAGTTTCAAGCTTCTTAATATGCTTCGACAGACACGACTGCGAAATAAAAAGACACTCCGCCGCCTCCAAAAAATTCTTCTTCTCCGTCAAAGTCACAAACTCCTCCAGATACCGAACATTCAAATTCATTAGACAAAACCTCCAACTGTATTATATATAAGGAAAAACCAGCCCACACAAGGAATAAAAAGTGTCCCCGCTCATGCAGGCAATCCCAAAGCCTTCCGTCAGTCACACCCTCTCGCAGGGAATAAATAAGCAATCGGCGAAGTCAAGTAACACGTTGAGCTGATTGCTTATTTATTCCCCTATGTTGAGCAGCTTGCTTATTTATTCCCCCTGCGGTGAGTGGCAGACTTTTAAATTGCCTGTAATTAGATGATTGACTTTTTATTCCACAGTGGAATAAATATACCCCAATTATGAATTGAATGTCAACGATAATTCATATAAAATAAACTTGTCAATGAAAGCACCGGACGGCCTTAGCATAGCCCGCAGACCTGCCGGTGCAGTAAAATTATAAAACTTTTCATTGCAAAATCACAATAAATATAAAAGAAATGAGGTGCAGCAAGTGAAAAGATATTGGAAATATATCAGACCCTATATACAATACTATATTTTAGGTCCCTGCTTTATGATGATGGAAGTTGTCGGTGATGTGTTACTGCCGTACATGCTTGCAAAGATAATCAATCAGGGTATTGCAGAAAGAAATGTCGCGTATATTATAAAAATAGGCGTCATTATGGGATTTATCGCAGTAATAATGGCAGTTTGCGGTGTTTTAGGCGCATGGTTTGCTTCTAAAGCGGCGATGAATTTCGGCGCGGATCTGCGCATGGATTTATTTGAAAAAATCCAGCAGTTTTCCTTTCAGAATATCGACAATTTCAGTACCGGTTCATTAATAACAAGATTAACCAACGACATCACACAGATTCAGAATATGATTATGATGACACTCAGAATGTGTCTGCGCTCGCCAGGCATTTTAATCGGAGCGATGGTGATGGCATTTGTCATCAGCCCGAAGCTGGCGGCGATATTCATTATCGTCCTGCCGGTGCTGGCAGTCCTTATTGTAGTCATCATGCGGCGTGCATTTCCGCAGTTTAGAACCTTGCAGGAAAAACTGGATGCACTCAATTCCTGTATTCAGGAAGGACTGGTGGGTATCCGGCTGATAAAGTCCTTTGTGCGGGGCGACTATGAAGAAATGCGTTTTGAAAAAAGAAATCAGCAATTAAAAGAAGCCAATCTGACGGCAATGAAAACTATGCTTTTGTATACACCGCTGATGACACTGGCACTGAATATTACAACCGTGGTTGTTGTCTGGTCGGGTGGTAATATGATTGTTGCCGGAAATATGCAGGTTGGCGATTTGACGGCATTTACCAATTACATCGTGCAGATTATGTCCAGTCTTACTATGCTTTCGATTGCATTTTTAAACTGGGCGCGTGCCATAGCATCTTTCCGCCGTGTCGGTGAAGTTCTCAATGAAAAGATTGACCTGACGGATGAAAATGCGAAGCATAAGGACAGAGCAGTCTGTGAGGGCAGTGTTGAATTTCAAAATGTATCCTTCCGATATTACAAAAACAGTCCCGAATGGGTCATTGAGAATATCAGTTTTAAACTGGAAGCTGGAAAGACCCTTGGCATTATCGGGTCGACCGGAAGTGGAAAAAGTACGCTCGTGTCCATGATACCCCGCCTGTATGACACCGATGAGGGGACGGTGCTCGTTGATGGAATCAATGTGCGGGATTACGGTTTAAAGCCTTTGCGGGAAGGCATCGGTATGGTGCTGCAAAACAATACGCTTTTTTCCGGCAGCATCATTGAAAATTTAAAATGGGGAGATGAACATGCCGATGAAAAAGCTGTCCGGAAGGCCGCGCAAAATGCACAGGCAGCAGGGTTTATCGACAGTTTTAAAGACGGTTACCGGACCCGTTTAGAGCAGAGCGGAAATAACGTATCTGGTGGTCAGAAACAGCGGCTGTGCATTGCAAGAGCTTTATTAAAGTGTCCGAAAATCCTTATTTTAGACGATTCCACCAGTGCGGTGGATACGGCGACAGAACGCGCGATCCGCGAAGCACTGCATTCGGAATACAAGGATATGACAAAGATTATTATTGCACAGCGGATCCGTTCCGTCATGGATGCGGATGAAATACTGGTACTGGATAACGGAAAGACGGCAGGCTTTGGCACACATGAACAGCTGATTGCAGACTGTCCGGTTTACCGTGAAATTTATGATGTACAGAACGGAAGGGAGGAGTAACTATGCCGCCAATGGGAGGAGTAACAGGTGCAATGCGCGGTACGAACCGCCGCGGAATCGGCGCTAAAGCAGCCAGACCGAAAAATATGAAGCATACCGTTATGCGGCTTTTTTCTTATATGAAAAAAGATGTGTGGATGCTGGCGGCAGCACTTTTGTGTGTTGTGGCAGGCACAGTAAGTACGCTTGCCGCTTCCTATATGTTAAGACCGATTATTAATGACTATATTATTCCAGCAAAAACATCTGCCGATTTAAAGAAACTGGCAGGGGCGTTAATCGTCATGCTGGCGGTGTATTTGTTGGGCGTGATGGCAGCGTATTTACAGAACCGCATTATGCTGGTACTTTCTCAGAAAGCACTGGTGCGCCTGCGTAGTGATTTATTTGTGCATATGGAAAAGCTGCCGCTACGGTTTTTTGATACCCATACCAAAGGAGATTTAATGAGCCGCTATACCAATGATGTCGATGTTATCGGTGAAATGTTAAACAGCACTCTTGTACAGTTGATATCAGGAATCATTACTGTAATTGGTACGCTCTGCATGATGATTTATACCAACATTTTACTGGCGCTGATTACGCTGGTTATTGTGCCGCTCATTTTAAGCGCCGGAAAATTTCTGGTTAAAAAGAGCAGAAAATATTACGTGGGACAGCAGGAAGCTCTGGGCAGATTAAATGCGTGCATTGAAGAAACGGTATCGGGCCAGCGCGTAGTGAAAGTATTTAATCATGAAGACAAAGCCCTTGAAGCTTTTAAGGAATACAACTACGATTTGCGGGACAAACAGCAGAAAGCACAGTTTTTCGGCGGTATTATGGGGCCGGTTGTGGGAAATCTCGGTCAGTTAAACTATGCGCTAACAGCCATGATTGGCGGAATCCTGTGTGTATTTAAAGGTTTTGATGTCGGAGGTCTGAGTATTTTTGTGACCTATGCAAGGCAGTTCTCCCGCCCGGTTAATGAAATCACCATGCAGATGAACACCGTATTTTCGGCACTTGCGGGCGCAGAACGTGTCTTTGACATTATGGATTTGGAAGTCGAAGATATTTCCGGTAAAAAGCTTGAAAATGTGCAGGGCGAAATCGGCATGGAGCATGTGACGTTTGGATACCTTGAAAATCAGCCGGTTTTAAAAGACATCAGCCTGCATGCAAAAAAAGGACAAAAAATTGCGTTTGTCGGTTCAACGGGCGCAGGCAAGACGACCATTACCAATCTGTTAAACCGCTTTTATGAAATCTGGGAAGGAAAGATTACGATAGACGGTGTGGATATCCGGGAAAACGGGCTGGAGTCGCTGCGCGAAAATATCGCACTTGTTTTGCAGGATACGCATTTATTTACCGGTACTGTCATGGAAAATATCCGCTACGGAAGACTGGATGCAGCTGATGAAGAAGTGATTGCGGCGGCAAAAACCGCCAATGCCGATGCCTTTATCCGACGTCTGCAAAACGGATATGATACAGTATTAGAAGGGGACGGCGCGAATTTAAGCCAGGGACAGAGACAGCTTTTAAATATTGCAAGAGCCGCACTTTCCAAAGCACCGGTACTGGTGATGGATGAAGCGACCAGCTCGGTTGATACGATTACGGAACGGCAGATTCAGGAAGGCATGGACGCACTGATGAAAGACCGCACCACATTTGTCATTGCACACCGCTTGTCAACGATACGAAATTCCGATATGATTATGGTACTGGAACACGGCAGGATTATTGAACGCGGAACGCACACAGAGCTTCTGCAAAGACAAGGCCGTTACTACGAATTATATACAGGAAAGGCAGAACTCGATTAAAATGAAGATTTATTTTGCACCGCTTGAAGGGGTTACAGGGCACATTTACAGAAATGCTTATGAAGAATTTTACGGAAAAGGCAGGATTGATAAATATTTTGTGCCGTTTATTTCACCCAATCAGACCAACGGTTTTACGGCGCGGGAACAGCGTGACATGAATCCGGATAATAACGTCAATATGCCGCTGGCGGTACAGATAATGACCAACCGTGCCGATTTATTTATAAATGCGGCACGGCTTTTATATGAAAAAGGCTATACCGAACTGAATCTGAATCTGGGCTGTCCGTCCGGAACGGTTGTGGCAAAAAAGCGCGGGGCGGGCTTTTTATCCGTACCCGATGAGCTGGACGAATTTTTTGCACAGATTTATGAAAATGAGCTGCTTGCGGACAAAAAGGTGAAATTATCCGTAAAGACAAGGCTCGGCATGGAAGAACCGGAAGAATTTGACCAGCTGTTAGATATCTATAACCGTTATCCGTTTGAGGAACTGATACTCCACCCGCGCGTGCAGAAAGACTACTATAAAAATAAGCCGCGGCTGGAATATTTTGAAAAGGCACTGGAAAAAAGCACAAATCCCGTATGCTACAACGGCGATCTCTTTACAATTGCTGATTACAGGCGTTTTAAAGAACGCTTCCCGTCAGCGGACAGAGTGATGATAGGCAGAGGATTTATCGGAAATCCGGCACTCATAGAGCAGATTGCGGCAGAGGAAAGCAGGACTGCCACAACACACGAGGACACCGCGCGCCTCCGTCAGTTTCATGACCGCATTTACCACGAATATCTAAAAATTATGTCGGGCGATAAGAATACGATTCATAAAATGAAAGAGCTGTGGTTTTATCAGAAGCCGTACTTTGACAATGCGGACAAGGCATTCAAAAAAATCCGCAAATCCCGGAATATGGCAGAGTATGAAGCTGCCGTGCAGGAGTTTTTTGCGCAGGCAGTACCCACAGAACGTGATACCGTACAGTTTACCAAATAAACCGCAGACCCTGGCATTATAATATGAAGAAGATAAAAGGCGAGGTGAAAACATGAAAATTTTAATATACCGGTGGAGTGTTTTTCACCAGGAGGATATTGCAGAAGCATTTGAAAGCTTCGGACATACAGTAGAATATTACGAGGAAATGCCGGACGAGCGGAAAGGGACAGATATCCGAAGACTCAAAGAAGTCGTTGCGGAGTACGACCTTGTTTTTTCTGCCAATTATTTTTCACGGGTGTCTAATGCCTGTCAGGCGCAGCAGAAAAAATACATTGCATGGACGGTGGATTCACCGATGCTGACGATGTTTGACACCTCGGTTTTTAACGAGTGCAATTACATATTTCTATTTGATAAATTTGACTACTACCGGTTTTTGCAGATGGGTGTGAAACATGTATATTATCTGCCGCTGGCAGTTAACGCAGAGCGCGTAAAAAACTGCATAGAAGCAGCGTCCGAAAAAGAAAAGGGAAAATACCGCGGGGATATTTCCTTTGTCGGTGGTCTGTATTATAAAAATTCATACGATGCCATTGAAGATAAACTGCCGGAGTATTTACAGGGTTATTTTGATGCATGCATGGAAGCCCAGCTGGATTTATACGGGGATAATGTGTTTGACCGCCTGTTGACAGCAGACATTTTAGAGCGGCTTTGTGAAATTATTGACTTTCATCAGTCGGATACGGCATTTTCCGATATCAGGCTTGTCTTTTCTTCAACTTATCTGGGTTTTAAAACGGCACAGAAAGAGCGTATCCGCAATTTAAATGCATTGGCATCCCGGTTTGAGGTGAATCTGTATACAGACAGAACCGATGACAGACTTCGCGGCGTGCATGTAAAGGAAAGCGTGGATTACCGTGAGGAAATGCCGCTGGTTTTTCACGAATCCGACATTAATATGAATTTTACAATCCGCAATATCCGAACGGGACTGCCGCTGCGGATATGGGATATTTTAGGGGCAGGCGGATTTCTGCTGACCAATTATCAGATTGAACTGGGGGATTTCTTTGAAAATGGAAAAGACCTCGTTTACTATGACAGCTTAGACGATATGATGCGCAAGGCAGAATATTATCTGGACCATGAAGATGAAAGAAAGACCATCGCACAAAACGGTTTAAAGAAAATTGTACAATATCACACATATGAACATCGCATTGACGTGATATTAAAGACTGTATTGTGAATAACCATTACTTGTACAAAAACTTTCTGTATTCCTCATAGGAAAATTCAATACAGTAGATAGAGAGAACCACAAAGGGCAGCCGAAGTCAAGTGACAACGTTGAGGCGGCCCTTTGTGGTTCTCTTTCTTACATCTCTGTATTAAATTTTACGTCCACTAAAGACCCCATTATACTCTCCAAACAAACTCTCCTCAATTTTTCGGAGCATTACTGTCACATAATCTCCCTTAAAATTCAGACTGAAAAAGAGATTGCCGATGGCGGAATCAATAATCTGAATCTTAACCAGTAGTGTGTTTTCCATGCGGAAAGCTGCAGAAGCAGCATATTTTAAATCATAGTCCGGGAACTGAGCGAAGGTGTTATAACCCAGTCCGAAGGAAAGGGTATGGACACCGGAAGCATTTTCATAGGTCAGTGTTCCGAGTCCGGTTTCGGTGGCAATATCCACCTTCATCGTCTTCATCTGGCAGATGTTTTCATCCATTTGATAAGTTATACCGTTGATATCCGCCAAAACGGGTGAAGTCAGACTGCCCGGCAGAACAAACAATGTTCTTGTATTACAATATTCTAAAAAAGCGGCAGTGTATTCCGGTGTGGCAGCAGGCAGGGAATCCGTGGCGATTTTGTCATAAATTTCATGCCAGAAGGCTTCGTAAATGAGCTGTACACCGCCCTGACGTCCTTGTGCATCGGCAGTTGTTACCATGAAAATATCTTTATCCGGCACATACAGTGCAAGTTGTCCGCCCATGCCGAATAAAACATAGCCGTTATGGCGTGTCATCCAGATTTGATAGCCATAGCCCTGTAATTCTTCAAGTGAGGACTGTCTGCCGTAAGGGTCACTCTGCATAGATTTTGCTGCACGGACATAACCGGAAGGCAGAAGTTGCTTGCCCTGCCATACACCGTCATTGGCAATCAGGTAAATGACCTTTAGCAAATCATACGGTGTGGCACAGAGTCCCGAACCGCCCATGCTGACACCGTTAGGGTCTTTTAAAATATACGCATTGGCAGAGAATCCGATTTCGTCCAAAAATTTAAAACGCAGGTAAGAAAGCAGGTCCATACCGCTTAATTTTTCAATTAATGCGCCAAGTGTATGTGTAGATGAAGTATCGTAGGAAAAATTCGTGCCGGGAACATGTGTCGGGGGTACGGTAAAAAACGAAGCCACCCAGTCGGTAACGCCAGGTGCTTTGTACGTTGTCTTGTCATGACAGGTTCTCATTGTGAGCATATCACGGATTGTCATCATCGCTATATAGGGATGTACACCCGGCTTTGGCAGCTTTTCAGGGAAAAAATCCACAATTTTATCATCAAGGGATAATTTTCCTTCGGCCTCAAGCAGTCCGATACCCAAAGATACAAAGCTTTTAGTGACGGAAAACATACGGTGCAGGGTATCACGTGTATAAGGTTTATAGTAAGTTTCCATGCACACCTTTCCGTGCCGCATAATCAAGGCACTGTGCAGTGGAAGCTGCTGTTCTTCCAGCCGTTTACAAAAATTCATCAGCCATTGGCTGTCAATGCCGACCTCCTCCGGAGTGGCAGTAGGAAAAAGTTGCAACATACAATCCTCCTTGTTTTGCGAAGCAAAATGCGACTGCTCTAAGCAGGAGCAGAGGATTTTACCTCCTTGTTTTGCGAAGCAAAATGCTATGTAGGTTTACCTGCATTTCTTCTTATATAAAGCATTATACATGGAAAAATATAAATTTGCTAGGAAATTCTGTCAAAATAGTGTATATATAATAGTAATAACGAATAAATACGAGGGTGCTAAAAATTTGTGGAATAAAGATGGAGGCGGAAAAGAGGAAAATATGAGTGAAGGACTTTTAAAAATATTTATAAAGGATTATAAAAATGTGAAAGACATTAAAGTGCGGGAAAACTACGGGATTTTTGCGGGAATTGTAGGAATTATATGCAACCTGATTTTATTTGCATGTAAATTTTTTGCAGGTATCATTACCGGTTCCGTATCCATTTCGGCAGATGCCTTCAATAACTTATCCGATGCCGGTTCATCCATTGTAACGCTGGCAGGCTTTAAAATGGCAGGCAAGCCGGCGGATACAGACCATCCATTCGGACATGGCAGAATCGAATATATCGCCGGAATGATTGTATCGGCAGTTATTATCGTAATGGCAATTGAACTGTTTAAAGATTCGGTTATAAAAATCTTTCAGCCGGAGGCGATGGAATTTAGCGTTGTATCGGTTGTGATTCTGGCGGGTTCGATTGCATTAAAATTCTGGATGGCATATTTTAATACCTCGCTGGGAAAGCGGATTGATTCTGCAGCCATGCGCGCAACAGCGGCAGACAGTCTTTCCGACTGTATCGCAACCGGTGTGGTACTGGTATCGCTTCTGATTACGACATTTACCGGAGTAAATATCGACGGACTGGCAGGTGCCGTAGTGGCGGTATTTGTCTTTATGGCGGGAATTGAGGCAGCTAAAGAAACGGTTTATCCGCTTCTTGGACAGCCGCCGGAAGAATCTTTTGTGAGACAGTTAAAGGAACTGGTTATGGAAGATGAGCATATTATCGGAATCCATGATTTGATTGTACATAATTATGGACCGGGAAGGGTTTTTGTTACCCTTCATGCAGAAGTGCCGTATACAATGAACCTGCTTGCCGCACATGATATTATTGATATTGCGGAACACAGAGTAGCCGGTCAGCTGCACTGCGGCATATCCATTCACATGGATCCGGTTGTCAATGATGATAAAGAAGTGGAAGAATTAAAAGAAATGGTGCTGGAAGTTATTGCAGAAATTGATGACCGTTTAAGCATTCACGATTTCAGAAGCACTAAAGGCCCATACCTTACCAATCTCATCTTTGATTTAGTTGTACCGCATCAATATAAATATACCGACAAAGAGGTACAGGATATGGTTCATAATGCCATTCAGAAAAAAAATCCGAAGTGCTTTGCAGTCGTAACCGTTGAGCGGTCATATATCAAATAAATCAAATCCATCCGCCGTCAAGCTGGATAACCTGCCCGGTAAGATAGCCGCTGTCACTGCATAAAGACTGTACCAGTGAGCCAACTTCCGCAGGTGTTCCAAGACGTCCGGCTGGAATTTCTTCTATTAAAGAAGCACGTTCATCTTCGCTTAAAAAAGCATTCATATCTGTATCAATTGCACCGCAGGCAATGGCATTGACCTGAATATTGCTCGGTGCAAGTTCCTTTGCCAGTGCGCGGGTTAAGGCATTAACAGCTCCTTTAGAAGCACTGTATGCGGCTTCGCAGCTTGCACCTGCAATCCCCCAGACTGAAGAAATGTTAATGATTTTTCCACATTTTTCATGTACCATATGCGGAATGGCAAAATGGCAGCAGTTATAAACAGAGCCGACATTTGTATCCATCAGCCGCATCCAGTCTGCACGTGACAAATCCTGAAAAAGTCCGATTATAGAAATTCCTGCATTATTTATGAGAATATCTACACCACCAAAGGTCTGTTCAATATCCCCAAACATTTTTTCCGTTTGTGTATAGTCGCTCACATCGGCAGGAAAAATAGCACATTTTGCACCGCCCTTACATACCAGCGACTTTGTTTCATTTAACTGTTCCACATTCTGACGACAGTTTAAGGCAACCTGCCAGCCTTCCTTTGCAAAAGAGAGTGCAATGCCGCGGCCGATACCGCGGGAAGCTCCCGTAATTAAAACTGTTTTGCACATATCTGATATAAAACCTCGATTCTGAAAAATTTCAATATTGTAAATGCCGCATATCCGGCAAATCCCGGATCAAAATCCCCTGGATAAGGGTGTTGTACACTCTCTTGTCTACGCTCTGCTTTGACCCGGATATCATCATATATCTTACAGTAAAAAGAAAAAAGATTCAAACAAATGCACACAGTTGTTTGAATATAAATATTTCTCAAAAAATAATTGACAAAAAGGCGCTTGTGCAACTCTGCTAAAAACAAGAGGCATCTTTACACATCTCAAAAAATTATCGACATTCATTGACAAATTATTCCGAAGTTATCCCCACGCAAAAAGTCCGTTTTTTGCGTGAAAATAAGTTATGCACAGAGTTATCCACATTATCCACAATGGAATGTGTGTATTTCCACAATGGGGATAAGTTTGTAAAACAGAATACATGTTTTGTTAAAAAATCATAAATCGCAATTTTACGCAAAAAAACAGGGCGAAAAGGCTTGACAAATCTGTTGCATAGCCAGTAAAAAAGCCCATCTTATTTTTGAATAAAAAATATCATAAAAAAGAATAAATTGTGTGAATTTGCTTGTCTAAATCCAAAATTGTGTTATAATAAATACATCAGATAGATGGTGTTCATTAGCAATACCACGATGAAAATACACAATAAAGGAGTTGGACATCATGCGTTTTATTATTACAGGAAGAAATATCGATGTTACAGAAGGGTTAAAGTCAGCAGTAGAAGAAAAGCTTGGTAAGCTTGACAGATTCTTTGCTCCAGAAACAGAAGTGAACGTAACTTTAAGCGTTGAGAAGGAAAGACAAAAAATAGAAGTCACGATTCCGGTCAAAGGCAATATTATCAGAAGCGAGCAGGTAAGCAGCGATATGTATGTTTCCATCGATTTGGTAGAAGAAGTTATCGAACGTCAGCTCAAAAAGTACAAGAATAAGATCGTAGACAAGCATCAGAATGCAGCAGCATTTGCTCAGGAATTTGTAGATAAAGACTACAATGATGAAGATGAAGTAAAGATTATTCGTACAAAGAGATTTGGCATTAAGCCAATGGATCCGGAAGAAGCATGTGTACAGATGGAATTATTAGGACATAACTTCTATGTATTCTTCAATTCAGAAACAGAAGAAGTCAATGTTGTGTATAAGAGAAAAGGCAACACATACGGACTCATTGAACCGGAACTGGATTAGTTCTTCATAAAACTAAATAAATAAGCGAAAGAAGCCGGCAGTACGGGATGGGATGATTTTCCGTACTGCCGGCTTTTTTATGTCAGTCATAATGTGAAATTTATGTAAAACAGAAGAAAGGGCGGGAATCCCAGTGAAAGAGCGGCGCGTTTTACTTGCCTAATTATGGAATGAGTGGTACAATAGAGCAATGTGGCATAGTGTATCAGGGATACGCCCAATCGTTGAAATTGAAATGCCGGTTGCGCGGCGGAATGGAGATTAAAATGGGATTAGCGCAAAAGTTATTTGGAACACACAGCCAGCATGAGCTGAAAAGAATTGCACCAATTGCTGACAAAGTGGAAAGCTATCGTGACACAATAATGATGGCATATAGTGACGAAGAATTAAAAGGAAAGACCAAAGAATTTAAGGAAAGATTAAAAAGGGGAAACTCTTGATGATATTTTACCGGAAGCCTATGCGGTTGTCCGGAAGCCGGACGGGTCCATGGAACATTACAGAGTACAGATTATCGGTGGTATTATTCTGCATCAGGGACGTATTGCAGAGATGCGTACCGGTGAAGGTAAGACACTCGTTTGTACCCTTCCGGCATATTTAAATGCCCTGACAGAAGAAGGCGTACTTGTTGTTACTGTCAATGACTATCTTGCAAAGCGAGATGCAGAGTGGATGGGACAGATTCATCAGTTTTTAGGACTGACGGTCGGCATTGTCCTTCATGATTTAAAAGAAGAAGAACGAAAAGCAGCATATGCCTGTGATATTACATATGTAACCAACAATGAACTTGGTTTTGATTATCTGCGTGATAACATGGCAATTTATAAAGAACAGCTGGTACTTAGAAATCTCAAGTACTGTATCATCGATGAAGTCGATTCTGTATTAATTGATGAGGCAAGAACACCGCTTATCATTTCAGGACAGAGCGGTAAGTCTACGAAGCTTTATGAATTGTGTGATGTCCTTGCACGCCAGTTACAGCGCGGCGAATACAAGGGCGAGATGACTAAGATGCAGGCAATCATGCAGGAAGAAATGGAAGAAGACGGTGACTTTATCGTTAATGAAAAGGATAAGGTTGTCAACCTTACCGAGCAGGGTGTCCACAAGGTTGAACAGTTCTTCCACATTGACAACTACGCAGACCCGGAAAATCTGGAAATCCAGCATAATGTGACACTGGCACTGCGTGCACACAACCTGATGTTTAAGGATAAAGACTACGTTGTAAAAGATGATGAAGTTTTAATCGTTGATGAATTTACAGGACGTATCATGCCGGGACGAAGATATTCAGACGGTCTGCATCAGGCAATTGAAGCGAAGGAACACGTAAAGGTTAAAAGAGAAAGTAAGACCCTTGCAACCATTACATTCCAGAATTTCTTTAACAAATTTGAAAAGAAAGCCGGTATGACCGGTACAGCGCTGACGGAAGAAAAAGAATTTCGTGAAATTTATAACATGGACGTTGTTGAAGTGCCGACGAACAGACCGATTGCCAGAGTGGATTTAGAAGATGCCGTATACAAGACAAAAAAAGGCAAATTCAATGCGGTTGTTGAGTCTGTTATCGAATCCCATGAAAAGGGACAGCCGGTACTTGTTGGTACGATTACAATTGAAACTTCCGAGCTGTTAAGTGAAATGCTCCGCAAAAAAGGTATCCAGCATAACGTGTTAAATGCCAAGTACCATGAAAAAGAAGCGGAAATCGTTTCGCAGGCAGGTAAGCATGGTGCAGTTACGATTGCGACCAATATGGCAGGACGTGGTACGGATATTAAGCTGGATGAAGAAGCAAGGGCAGCAGGCGGTTTAAAAATTATCGGTACGGAACGCCACGAATCCCGACGAATTGATAACCAGCTGCGCGGTCGTGCAGGACGTCAGGGTGATCCGGGTGAATCAAGATTTTACATTTCACTTGAAGATGACTTGATGCGTCTGTTCGGACAGGAACGTTTAATGAACGTCTTTAATGCACTCGGCGTTGATGAAAACGAGCGGATTGAGCATAAGATGTTAAGCAGTGCGATTGAAAAAGCACAGAAGAAGATTGAAACCAATAATTACGGTATCCGAAGCCATCTGTTGTTACAGTATGATCAGGTTATGAATGAACAGCGTGAAATCATTTATGCGGAGAAAACCGCGTATTAAACGGCGAAAGTATGCGTAACTCTGTGATTAAGATGATTACGGACTTTGTAGAAATGTGTTGTCAACCGCTGCATCGGAGAAGATGCTTCGCCGAAGGAATGGGATTACACAGAAATTAATGAATTATTACTGCCGACCATTCCGTTAGAACCGGTTGTATATGATGAATCGATTAAGAATAAGAATGAATTACTGCATACATTAAAGGAAAAGGCTTTGAAAATGTATGAAGACAAAGAAGCACAGTTCCCTGAACCGGAACAGATCCGTGAAATCGAGCGTGTCGTATTATTAAAGGTTATCGATAGAAAGTGGATGGATCATATCGATGATATGGACCAGTTAAAGCAGGGTATCGGTCTTCAGGCATACGGACAGCGTGATCCGGTTGTACAGTACAAGGTGATGGGCTACGATATGTTTGATGCCATGACAACCGCGATTACGGAAGATACGGTAAGACTGCTCATGCATATTCAGGTAGAGCAGAAAGTAGAACGTGAGCAGGTAGCCAAAGTAACGGGAACCAATAAAGATGAAGGTGCTTCCGTAAAAGGTCCTGTAAAGCGTGTGGAAAAAAAGGTTTATCCAAACGACCTGTGTCCGTGCGGCAGTGGCAAAAAGTATAAAAACTGCTGTGGAAGACAGGCATAAATATTGATTGTGAGGTATGGAAAGTGGTAGAATTAGACCAGTATCGATACAAAATATCAGATTATGATAAGCCGCTTCAACAGATTAAAAATTCACTGGACTTAGATAATAAGCAGAAAAGAATTGAAGAACTGGAGGCGGATATGGAAGCGCCGGGCTTCTGGGACGATACGGAAAAGTCCCAGAAGGCGATGAAAGAATTAAAAGCCTTAAAGGATTCTTTTGAAAAATATGATGCTTTAGTCCGGGGACTGGAAGATACAAAAACGCTGATTGAGATGGCGGAGGAGGAAAATGATGCCTCCCTTCTGCCGGAAATTGACAGTGAAATTACGACATTTGAAGAACATCTGGAAGAACTGCGCATAGAAACCCTGCTGTCAGGCGAATACGACAGAAGCAATGCGATTCTGACACTGCATGCAGGGGCGGGTGGCACGGAAAGCTGTGACTGGTGCCAGATGCTGATGCGTATGTATACGAGATGGGCGGAACGCAAAGGATACACAACCGAAGTGATAGACTATCTTGAAGGTGAAGAAGCCGGTGTAAAGTCTGTTACGATAGAGATTTCAGGACCGGATGCCTACGGACATTTAAAGTCCGAGCATGGCGTACACCGTTTAGTCCGTATTTCACCGTTTAATGCGGCAGGAAAAAGGCAGACCTCGTTTGTATCGTGTGATGTTATGCCGGATATTGATGAAAATATAGACATAGAGATTAATCCGGATGATCTGCGGATTGATACGTATCGTTCCAGTGGTGCCGGCGGTCAGCATATCAACAAGACGTCTTCTGCAATCCGTATCACGCATCTTCCGACAGGAATTGTTGTACAGTGCCAGAATGAACGTTCACAGCATCAGAACAAAGATAAAGCAATGCAGATGTTAAAGGCAAAACTGTATTTGTTAAAGCAGCAGGAAAATGCCGAAAAGACCTCGGATATCCGTGGAGATGTCAAGGACATCAATTTCGGTAACCAGATACGCAGTTATGTTTTACAGCCTTATACAATGGTAAAAGACCACAGAACCAATAAAGATGTGGGAAATGCCCAGAGTGTTTTGGATGGAAACATTGATCCTTTTATCAATGCTTATTTAATCTGGCTGAGTACCGGTAAAAAGGCAGAATAAAAATGCGGACAAAAGAGCAGGATTGTGTGCATAAGATATAGAAATGTGTACACAGCCGGCTGTCAGAATGGAGGAAAGTATGGCAAATTATGTAAAACCAGTGGTATTCCTTTTGGGGAAAGAAATGTATGGCGTGGATATTAATCTGGTACAGTCAATTGAAAAAGATTTAAATGTTGTTCCTGTGCCGAATTCACAGAGTTATATTAAAGGAATTGTCAACATGAGAAATGAAGTCATTCCGGTATACAGCCTTGCAAGAAAATTTGGAAAAGAGCAAGAAGCAACAGCAGAAAGTACGATTATCATTAGTTCGGGCGGATTAAAGCTTGCACTGGAAGTGGATGAAGTGCTTGAAATTAATGATATTGATGAAAGTCATATTCTGCCAATGCCGTCCATGTTAGTCAAAGCAGATACACAGTATTTGGACCGGGTTGCCAATGTAGATGGTAAATTAATTTTATTACTTGATGTTGAAAAACTGCTTTCAGATGATGAAGCAGAAGATGTGAAAAAAATTACAGAAGAACTGCAGAACGGGTAAAGCTTAAATTGCTGCAAGGGGACATGGAGGTGGCAATGATGAAAAATGAAACAAAGAAGCAGACATTTGACAGAAGTGCGGGGGTTCTGATGTCAATCAGCAGTCTGCCGTCCGATTACGGAATCGGAACAATGGGCAAAGCGGCATATGAATTTGCGGACTTTGTCAGAGCATGTAACCATAAGTACTGGCAGGTACTTCCAATCGGATCAACCACGTATGGCGACAGCCCGTATCAGTCCTATTCGGCATTCGCGGGTAATCCGTATTTTATAGACCTGGATATGCTCGCAGAAGACGGTTTATTGCTAAAAAGTGATATGCTGGCAGTTGACTGGGGTGACGGAAAAGTTCCGGTGCATATTTCAGAGGAAGAAGCCGGAAACGGAAACTTTACGCAGAATACCGATATCGGACTGGGTAATGAGTGTTATGTCAGCTATGAAAAAATGTATCAGAACCGTTTTGCGGTACTGCGAAAAGCATTTGAAAGCTATAAATCGGTACGCAGTGAAAGCAAGGTAAAGCTTGCAGCAGGACTGCCGGAGTATAAAAAGTATGATAATTTCATACGGGATAATGCAGACTGGATTGAAAATTATGCGCTGTTTATGGCGGTTAAAGAGCATTTTAACGGTGTTGTGTGGTCGGAATGGGACGATGATATCCGTTTCCGTACCGAAGAAGGATTAAAAAAATACCGCAGTCTGCTCGCGGATGATATTGATTTCTGGATATTTGTTCAGTATGAATTTGATAAGCAGTGGCAGAAGCTTAAAAATTATGTCAATAGTATTGGTGTTGAAATTATCGGAGATATTCCGATTTACATGGGCTATGACAGTGCCGATGTATGGGCAGAGTCGCAATATTTCCAGTTAAATGAAGACCGCCTGTGCGAAAAAGTGGCAGGTGTGCCGCCTGATGCCTTTTCGGATTTGGGACAGAAATGGGGTAATCCGCTCTACGACTGGGATACGCTGGAAAAAGATGATTTTTCGTGGTGGTATCGCCGGATGCACAAATCCGCACAGCTCTACGATGTCATCCGCATTGACCATTTTATCGGCATTGTGAAATATTATACAATCCCTGCGGATATGCCGGATGCAAGACAGGGTGAATACTGCATGGGACCGGGAAAGAAATTAACCGATGTCATCAACCGTGCAATCGGCGATAAAAAGATTATTGCGGAAGACTTAGGTGTATCGGTACCGGAGGTCAATGAACTCTTAGAAGAAAATAACTATCCGGGAATGAAAGTACTGGAATTTGCGTTTGGCGGCGACAGAAAGAATCCGCATCTTCCACATAATTACACGCAGAATTGTGTGGTTTACGGCGGAACGCATGACAATGAAACATTGATGGGCTATTTTATCGAGCATCCGGACTGGGAACTCGGTTATGCGTATGACTATCTGGATACAAGGGATAAAGAACGTATGGTAGATCAGGTGTTCCGTGCCGCTTACGGCAGTGTTGCCAATCTTGTCATCTTTGCGGTGCAGGATATTTTAAAGCTTGGCAACTGGGCACGCATGAATACGCCGTCCACACTTGGCACGAACTGGAAGTGGCGTATGAAAAAAGGCGAATTAAATGACAGTCATATCAAAGATATGCGCTATCTGGCGAGTGTCTTTGGCAGAGAGAACAGCTGACAATCAGTACGGTACATGGAATGTTGTCAACGGACACGTAGAGTAGCAAATTGGCAGCTGCCATAAGATAAAAAGAACAGTTTCACACTGATAAGGGGATATTAAATATGCCCGGCAGTGAAACTGTTCTTTTTTGTATGTTCAAAAAATGATAACCGTGTTGGTATTTTTTTCTTGCATTTATCAGTAGAGTATGTTACTATTCTTTGCGGGGAATACAGTTGTCTTTTATGCGCGAACACTGAAAAACACTTGTATTTCCTACACAGACACAAACAATAAGATGGTGGATTATGGACGAAAATATTAAATATTATGTTGTAAAGCAGAAAGCACTGCCGGAGGTTCTGTTAAAAGTTGCACAGGCAAACCGGCTTATTGAAACAAAGGGGATTTCTGTTGCGGATGCCACAGAACAGGTTGGTATCAGCAGAAGTTCTTATTACAAATATAAAGAAGATATTTTTCCATTCCGTGATAACGTGAAAGGAAAAACAATCACATTTGTCCTTTCAATGGACGATGAACCGGGATTGTTGTCACTGGTGTTGAAAAAAGTTGCAGAATTTCATGCAAATATTTTAACAATTCATCAGACTATACCGGTAAACGGCGTCGCATCGCTGACATTGAGTGTGGATATTCTGCCAAGCACCGGAGATTCTTCAAAGATGATTGAGGAGATTGAACAGCTTCCGGGTGTGCGGTATTTAAAAATATTAAGTCGCGAATAGGAAAGGGTAGAGACGATGGCAAAAATTGCAGTATTAGGTTATGGAACAGTCGGTTCAGGTGTTGTTGAAGTACTTGAAACCAACAAAAATTCAATTGAAAAACGTGCAGGAGAAGGCATTGAGGTAAAATATGTCCTCGATTTAAGAGATTTTCCGGGCGACCCGGTTCAGGAAAAGATTGTACATGATGTAGACATCATTATTCAGGATAAAGAAATTGATGTTGTTGTTGAAGTTATGGGCGGCATTGAACCGGCATTTACATTTGTAAAAAAAGCACTGGAAGCCGGAAAGAGTGTCTGTACTTCCAATAAGGCACTGGTTGCGGAACACGGACCGGAGCTGCTTGCAATGGCAAAGGAAAGAAACTTAAACTTCATGTTTGAAGCATCTGTCGGCGGAGGTATTCCGATTATCCGTCCGTTAAACCAGTCACTCACAGCTGATGAGATTACACAGATTACCGGTATTTTAAACGGAACAACCAACTACATTTTAACAAAGATGAGCCAGGAAGGCAGTTCTTATGAAGATGTATTAAAGGAAGCACAGGATTTAGGCTATGCGGAGCGCAATCCGGAAGCGGATGTGGAAGGCTATGATACCTGCCGTAAGATTGCGATTCTGACATCGCTTGCATTCGGTTCAACCGTAAAGTTTGAAGAAATCCAGACAGAAGGCATTACAAAGATTTCAACAGCCGATTTTGCATATGCGGAAAAGCTTGGCTGTGTTGTCAAACTGCTTGCAACAAGCTTTAAGAAAGATGAAAAGGTTTATGCGATTACAGCACCGTTTTTAATTGATGCTACACATCCGCTCTATAATGTCAATGACGTCTTAAACGGCATTTATATTCATGGAAATGTCATTGGTGACGTGATGTTCTTCGGAGCAGGTGCAGGAAAGCTTCCGACAGCCAGTGCGGTTGTTGCGGATGTTGTAGACTGCGTAAAGCATAAGGGCAGAAATGTCATGACACTCTGGAGCTATGAAAAGTTAGAACTTGGCAGTGCAATGGAAGTAGAACGCACTTTCTTTGTAAGAATTAAAGACAGAGCGGCGCTTGAAAAAGCAAAAGAAGCATTCCACGCAGTACAGACAGTTACGGTAGACGGACTGGATGATGAATTTGGTCTTGTAACAGCCAATATGACAGAACAGGCATTTGCACAGGCAGCAGCACAGTTTGATGTTGCCGGCAGAATCCGTTTTGATAAAACAACCATTTAAAACAAAAAACTGACGGTTACAGTAAATGAGAAGGAAATGAGGAAAAGAAAATCATGAAGTATTTAATCGTTTTAGGCGATGGAATGGCAGATAAGAATATTCCTGAACTTGACAACCGTACACCCCTTGACTATGCAGACACGCCGGCAATGGATAAGTATTCAAAATTATCCGAAATCGGCATGGTGCGCACCGTACCGGAAGGTATGGCACCGGGAAGTGATACGGCAAATCTTTCTGTATTGGGCTACAATCCGAGAGAATATTATACGGGACGTTCTCCACTCGAAGCGTTAAGCATCGGTGTGGATATGAAACCGACCGATGTGGCACTGCGCTGTAATATCGTTACGGTATCCACAGACGACCTTCCATATGAAGAAAAAACGATTATTGACCACAGTTCAAGCGAAATCTCAACAGAAGATGCGGCTGTATTACTGGAAGCGGTCCGTAAAGAATTAGAAACGGATATTTATAAATTCTATGTTGGAACAAGCTACAGACATTTAACCATCTGGGACAAGGGTGAAGTTGTAGAACTGACACCGCCGCATGATGTACTTGGACAGGTCATCGGACAGTATCTGCCAAAGACAGAAGCGCTGCGTGAAATGATGAAGAAAAGCTATGACATTTTATCAAATCACCCAATCAATGTAGAACGCATGAAAAAGGGCTTAAATCCTGCCAATTCCATCTGGTTCTGGGGTGCAGGCACACGTCCGGCACTGGCACCGTTTGTTGAAAAGACGGGACATACCGGTGCAATGATTTCTGCGGTAGATTTATTAAAGGGGATTGCAGTCGGCGCGGATATGAAGGTTGTTGAGGTAGAAGGCGCAAATGGCGGACTCGATACCAATTATGAAGGAAAAGCCGATGCAGCAGTAGAAGCACTGTTAAAAGATGATTTGGATTTTGCATACATTCATCTGGAAGCCCCGGACGAAATGGGACATCAGGGCAGCTTTGAGCGCAAGGTGCAGGCAATCGAAAATCTCGACAAGCGCATTATTAAGCGTGTGACAGAGCAGTTAGAAGCGGCAGGAACGGATTTCAGAATGTTAGTTCTTCCGGACCATCCGACACCGGTAGCCATCAGAACCCATGTATCAGACCCGGTTCCGTATATGCTCTATGACAGCACAAACAAGCAGAGCCACACATGGAATTACAATGAAAAAGAGGCGCAGGAAAGCGGCAATTATATCGACAAAGGATATACAATCATCAATCATTTATTTGAAAAATAACAGAGAAAGGCAGTTACATAAAAATGGTAAAAGTAGTTAAATTTGGCGGAAGTTCATTAGCAAGTGCAGAGCAGTTTAAGAAGGTTGGCAACATTATCCGTGCCGAAGAGAGCAGAAGATATGTTGTGCCGTCTGCACCGGGAAAGCGTTTTTCAGAGGATACGAAAGTAACGGATATGCTCTACAAATGCTATGCCGAAGCAGAAGAAGGCAAAAATTTTGATAAATCCTTAAAGGCAATCAAGGAACGTTACAACGAAATCATCAAGGGGCTCGGCTTAAAGCTTTCCTTAGAAGAACAGTTTGAAACAATTAAGAAGCAGTTTGCTGCAAAGGCCGGCAAGGACTATGCAGCTTCCCGCGGTGAATATTTAAACGGTATCATCATGGCAAATTACCTCGGCTATGAATTTATTGATGCAGCAACCGTAATCTGCTTTGATAAAAATGGTGAATTTGAATCTGAAAAAACCAATCAAGTGATGAGCGAACGTCTTGCAAATACAGAAAATGCCGTTATTCCGGGCTTCTACGGTGCAATGCCAAACGGTCAGGTAAAGACATTTTCAAGAGGCGGTTCCGATGTAACCGGTTCTATCGTGGCAAGAGCTTTAAAGGCAGATGTATATGAAAACTGGACAGATGTTTCCGGTTTCCTTGTAGCAGATCCAAGAATCGTAGAAAATCCAAAGCCGATTGCGATTATTACTTATAAGGAATTAAGAGAATTATCTTACATGGGTGCTTCCGTATTACACGAATCCGCAATCTTCCCGGTAAGAAAAGAAGGAATTCCGATTAATATCCGCAACACCAATGCACCGGAAGATAAGGGTACAATGATTGTAGAAACGACCTGCAGTATCCCGGAATGTATCATTACAGGTATTGCAGGAAAGAAGGGCTTTGTAGCAATCAACATTGATAAGGATATGATGAACTCTGAAATCGGTTTCGGTAGAAAAGTACTTCAGGTATTTGAAGATAACGGTATTTCATTTGAGCATATGCCGTCAGGAATCGACACCATGACAGTCATTGTACATCAGGATGAATTTGTGGAAAAAGAACAGAAGGTGCTTGCAGAACTGCACAGAGCCGTGAATCCGGACAGCATTGAATTAGAGTCAAACCTCGCATTAATCGCTGTTGTGGGACGCGGTATGAAAAACAGTGTCGGTAATGCAGCAAATGTAATTTCTGCACTGTCCAATGCGAAGATTAATGTTAAAATGATTGATCAGGGATCAAGCGAATTAAATATTATCGTCGGTGTAAGAAACCGCTACTTTGAAGCGGCAATCCGCGCAATCTATGATGTATTTATTCCACAGAAGTAAAAAATAAAGAAAAAACGGCAGTTTTTGCAAAGCTGGTGTAGCGGAGTAATCCAATACAGATTTGCAGAAACTGCCGTTTGTTATTGATGCTGCCTATGCACGTGGCTCGACAGCATAGACGGACATATATTCCTGCATATAATTTATTAAACTTGGGTCATGCAGAATGGAAAGCATCATAACAAAGAAAAATAACATTAAAACAATGCCGGAAATGCCAAGACATAAACCAGCAATCGCTTTTCCTTCAAAACGTCCAATGCGGCTGCGGGAAAGGATTGCCAGTACAATTGCTGAAATCGTACATGGCAGACTGATGTAATACACTATGGAAGTCACACAGCCTGCAATGGCTAAAATCAGTGAAAAAGTCGCAAGCTTATCCTTTGGTTTAGTCGGCGGCACCGGATAGTCATTATTAAAATAATTCTGATTCGGATGCTGGTTTCCATTTATATTCTGATTTTGATTTGTATTGTTATTGTCATTCCAGTTATTCGGGTCGTAATTATCCATGAAATCCTCCTTAATTTGCATATATTTATGATATTGGAGTCGAAACCCCTGATAATAATACCTGCGGATTGTTCCGTGCTTTGCATTTTTGCAATTATTGGTATCATTTTATAATCTTATCATAAGGTATGATGGATTGCAAATCAGCCGCAGCTCAAAGTTGCGAAACCTCTCCCAAACTGGTATAATAATAAGAATTCAGAAAAAAAGGGAAGAAAAAGGAGAACGTCACACGAATGGACATTATCAAGAAGATAGCAGAAGAATTACAGATAAAGGCAACACAGGCGGAAGCCGCTGTCAGGCTGATTGACGAGGGTTGTACGATTCCGTTTATTGCAAGATACCGTAAAGAAGCAACAGGCGCATTAAATGATGAGCAGTTAAGAAATTTAGATGAAAGACTGCGTTACCTGCGCAATCTTGAAGATAGAAAAGAACAGGTAATCGCAAGCATTGAAGAACAGGGGAAATTAACAGACGAGTTAAAGCAGCAGATTCTGGCGGCAGAAACAATGGTACTCGTAGAGGATTTATATCGTCCATATAAGCAGAAAAGAAGAACAAGAGCGACAATTGCCAAAGAAAAAGGCTTAGAACCGCTGGCAGAATTTATTTTACAGCAAAATACCGACAAGCCGTTAGAGGAGGAAGCCGCCAAGTACATCAGTACGGAAGAAGGAAAAGAAGTAGCCGATGCCAAAGCGGCAATTGCGGGTGCAATGGATATTATTGCAGAGCAGATTTCCGATGTGGCAGACTACAGAACATATATCCGTGATATTACAATGAAAGAGGGGAAACTCATTTCTATTGCCAAAGATGAAAAAGCAGAATCGGTTTATGAAACCTACTATGACTACAATGAAAGCTTAAGCACCGTTCCGGGACACAGAATCCTTGCGATTAACCGTGGTGAAGCGGAAAAGTTTTTAACGGTCAAGATTGAGGCACCGGAAGAACGCATTTTAAGATATCTGGAAAAACAGGTGCTGACATCGGAAAATGAATTTACAGCGCCGGTATTAAAAGCAACAATCGCAGATGCGTATGACAGACTGATCGCACCGGCAATCGAGCGTGAAATTCGCAGCAGTCTGACGGAAAAAGCAGAAGATGGCGCAATCAAAGTATTCGGCAAAAACTTAGAACAGCTTTTATTACAGCCACCGATTGCAGGAAAAGTCGTACTCGGCTGGGACCCGGCATTCCGTACAGGCTGTAAGCTTGCTGTGGTGGATGCAACGGGAAAGGTGCTGGATACAAAGGTCATCTATCCGACAGAGCCGCACAATAAGGTTGAAGAATCCAAGCGTGAAGTAAAAAAACTCATTGACAAATATCATGTAACGCTTATTTCCTGCGGGAACGGAACGGCTTCCAGAGAATCCGAAAAAATTATTGCGGACATGATTAAAGAAATGAATTTAAACGATGTGGATTACATCATTACCAATGAAGCCGGTGCTTCCGTATATTCGGCAAGTAAGCTGGCAACAGAGGAATTTCCTGATTTTGACGTAGCACAGCGTAGTGCGGTATCCATTGCAAGACGTGTGCAGGACCCGCTGGCAGAGCTTGTAAAGATTGAACCGAAGTCGATTGGTGTGGGACAGTATCAGCATGATATGAATCAGAAAAAGTTAAGCGAAACCCTGACCGGTGTCGTAGAAGACAGTGTAAATAAAGTCGGTGTTGATTTAAATACAGCATCCGCTTCATTATTGGAATACATTTCAGGTATTTCCAAGGCAGTTGCAAAAAATATTGTAGACTACCGTGAAACTAACGGTAGATTTACGAACAGAAAGCAGCTGTTAAAGGTGGCAAAGTTAGGACCAAAGGCATTTGAACAGTGTGCGGGCTTTATGCGCATTACAGGCGGTGACAATCCGTTAGATGCAACAAGTGTCCACCCGGAAAGCTACGAAGCAGCAAAGAAGCTGCTGGCGTTAATGGGGTATGACAGCAATTCCATTACTTCCGGTGAATTAATTGGTTTAAGAAGCAAAGTTCACAATTTAAAAGAACTCTCCGAAAAGCTTGAAATCGGTGAAATGACCTTAGAGGATATTATCAAGGAACTTGAAAAGCCGGGACGTGACCCAAGAGAAGAAATGCCAAAGCCGATTTTACGCAAAGATGTCTTAGAAATGAAAGACTTGCAGCCGGGCATGATTTTAAAGGGAACGGTAAGAAATGTCATTGATTTTGGTGCATTTGTAGACATTGGTGTACATCAGGACGGACTGGTACACATTTCACAGATGAGAAGTGACAGACGTGTCGAACATCCGTTAGACGTTGTCAGTGTCGGTGATATCGTAGATGTCCGTGTAATTGAAGTGGATGCCAATAAAGGCAGAATTGCACTTTCTATGATTTTGGATGAAAAAGAAGCGCAGAATAAAAAGATAAGCAGACCGGCAAAAGACCGCCGGACAAAAAAGGACCGTCCGAAAAAACAGGAAGGACTGAATCTGAGCGGATTGTCAAAATTTATGCACTAAAAAAGAGTAAAGATTGTCCGGATAATGCCGGGGCTGAATTAAGAAAGGAAAAGTTATGAGTGAATCGAACAAGCCACAGGGCTTACAGGTGCAGTTTGAAACACAGGTTACCGAACAGGATTTGATGAATTTTAAATTATACCACAATTACCACAGTGTCGGCGGTGTGGCAGGACTGTTGTTTGGGATTGTCGCACTGATTATCTGTGTAGTATCCGTAGGCCAGGTCAACATTTCCTATACACTGATGATGGGCTTTTTTGGGCTCTTTTACCGTGTATACACCGATTGGCATGAAATTAAAAGTGAAACAGCAGATGAAAACCGTTGCAGCTTTTAAAGAACCTGTCCGATATACAGTTACAGAAGAAAAGATTTTGTTACAGCAGGGGCGGTGACCGAAGAAATGCTCTGGGAAGACATTTTTAAGATTAAATGTACAGGAAAAAGTCTTGTTTTATATATTACCAGTGTCCGTGCTAATATCATTCCATTGCGTGACATCGGTGATGAACTGGATGCGTTTCTTACAATTGCAGAGAAAAAATTGAAGCCGTTTCAGATAAAAGTGGGAGACAGATATGGTCATAGAAACAACTAGCGCAAAAGAAACCTTTGAAGCCGGATACAGGCTGGCACAGTCCGTACATCCGGGACAGATTTACTGCTTAAACGGCGATTTGGGTGTCGGCAAAACCGTATTTACGCAGGGCTTTGCCAAAGGACTTGGGATTGAAGAACCGATTAACAGCCCGACCTTTACGATTGTACAGGAGTATCATGAAGGCAGACTGCCGTTGTACCATTTTGATGTATACCGCATTGCCGATGTCAGTGAAATGGATGAAATCGGTTATGAAGAATACTTTTTTTCAGATGGTGTATGCCTGATAGAATGGGGAACGCTCATAGAAGAACTGCTCCCTGACAGCACAATAACTATTACGATAGAAAAAGATTTGCAGAAAGGCTTCGACTATCGTAAAATAACGATTTCAAATGGAGAAAAACAATGAGAATTCTGGCAATAGAAAGTTCCGCAGTTACTGCTTCTGTTGCAATTTTAACAGATGACGTACTGACGGCAGAATATACGGTAAATTATAAAAAAACACATTCACAGACACTGCTTCCGATGATTGATGAAATTTGTAAAATGACGGAAACAGAGCCGGAAAGTTTTGATTTGATTGCTGTATCACAGGGACCGGGTTCTTTTACCGGACTGCGTATCGGTGCGGCAACAGGAAAAGGCATTGCACTGGCACTGGATAAAAAAATGGTCGCAGTGCCGACCTTAAAAGCAATGGCATATAATGTCAGTGAAACAGACTGCCTGATTTGTCCGGTAATGGATGCAAGAAGACAGCATTTATATACGGCGCTGTACCGGCTGGATAAAGACGGGAAACCACAGGAAGTATTGGCACAGAGCCTGTTATCCTATGAAGAACTGATAAAGCTTTTAAATGAGAAAAATGAACCGGTACTCTTTATCGGCGATGGTGTTGTACCGGCAAAACAGGCATTTGAAGAAGGTCTTACCTGTGCTTATAAAATCGCTCCGGCGCATATCTGCACCCAGCGCGCAGGCAGTGTGGCGCTTGCGGCAAAAGATATGGCAGAAGCGGGAGAAGTCATTTCATCAGATGCATTCCATCCGGAATATTTAAGACCGTCACAGGCAGAAAGGGAGTTGAAGCGTGGAACAGTTTCAAATTCGTGAAATGCGTGAAACAGATATTGCACAGGTCGAAGCAATAGAACAGGAAATTTTTTCTGTACCGTGGTCGGAAAAATCTTTTCTTTCCGCCTGCACAACGCCTGAAAATATTTATCTGGTGTGCCTTGCAGGCGAAGAAGTTGCAGGTTACTGCGGATTGTGGAGTGTGCTTGGCGAAGGCAATATCACCAATATGGCAGTGGCAGAAAAATACCGCAGAAACGGAGTGGCGGAAGCGCTGATGAAAGAAATGGAAGAACGCGGCAGACAAAAAGACGTGACGATATTTTTTCTTGAAGTGCGTGAAAGCAATGATGCAGCGCGCAGGCTCTATGAAAAAATGGGATATGAACAAATCGGTGTCCGTAAAAATTTTTACGAGAAGCCGGCGGAAAATGCCATAATCATGTCAAAAGGCTGGCGTACGGCATAGGAAAGGTGTATACTAAAATTAGAAAAGGAAAGACTAAGAAAAATGTTAGATGTATGTTTACTAGGTACAAGCGGAATGCTTCCGTTGCCGGGAAGATGGCTGACATCGCTGCTGCTGCGTTATAACGGCAGCAGTATGTTAATCGACTGCGGCGAGGGAACACAGATTGCAATAAAAGAAAAGGGCTGGAGCTTTCATCCGATTGATGTCATCTGCTTTACACATTACCATGCAGACCATATCAGCGGACTTCCGGGACTTTTACTGACAATCGGCAATTCCGACAGGACAGAACCGGTAACACTCATCGGGCCAAAAGGGCTTTCAAGAGTGGTTTCCGCACTGAGGGTCATTGCACCGGAGCTTCCGTATGAATTGCGTTTTATTGAATTGAGTGAATCCAGAGAACATATTTCTATCAATGGATATGAAATAGATGCATTTAAAGTGAATCATGCTGTGACCTGTTACGGTTATGCGGTAAATATTCCGCGGATCGGCAAGTTTGACGTTGAAAAAGCAAAGGCACTTGAGATTCCTCAGAAAGCATGGAACCGTTTGCAGCACGGCAGTACAGTAGAACTGGACGGCAGGGTGTATACACCGGATATGGTCATGGGTGCACCAAGAAAAGGTCTGAAAGTGACTTATTGTACGGACAGCAGACCGGTGAAGTCTATTTCAGAAAATGCACAGGGCTCGGATTTGTTTATCTGCGAGGGCATGTACGGCGAGAAAGGTAAAGAAAGTAAAGCAAGGGAATATAAACACATGACCTTTGTAGAAGCTGCCCATCTTGCCCGGGAAGCACAGGTGAAAGAAATGTGGCTGACACATTTTAGTCCGTCATTGGTGCGCCCCGCAGATTATGTAGCAGGAATACAGAAGATATTTCCGAATGTTCAGGCAGGTACAGACGGTAAAACGGTAGAGCTTGGCTTTGAAGATTAGGAAAGGGCAGCTGCAAAGGAGGTAGCGTTATGAAAAAGTATGCAAGAGTCACAATCGCAATTTTAATCATGGCAGCATTGGGCGTTGGATATTACTATTACTTGTCCAACAGACAGCCGCGGCAGGATGCAACACAGCAGTCGCTGGTGAATGAACAGCTTGCCCAGTTAAAGACAAAAAATATTGAACAGAATTACCCGGAATCCGTAAAAGAAGTGGTCAATCTGTTTATGCGCATCAGTAAAATGTATTACACATCCAGCGTATCAGATGAGGATTTAGGCATTCTTGCAAGTCAGGCACGTCTGCTATTTGATGATGAGTTAAAGAGCAAACAGACCGATGCAGAATACCTTGAAAGTTTAAAGCAGGATATAGCGGATTATAAGAAGGTCAACAGATACATTTCTGATTTCAAACTCGAAGGCAGTTCGAATGTAAAGTACAAGACCTTAAACGGTCAGAAGTATGCTACAATTCTTGGACTGTACTATATCCGGGAAGGCAGCGGACTGGAGTATTCTTATACAAAGTTTACACTGCGTGAAGATGCGCAGGGACACTGGAAGCTCCTGTACTGGGAACTGGCAGATGAATCAGACATTAATGAATAAAAAGTAGGAAAAGGTCATGGAAAACAAAGACGTATTAATACTGGCAATCGAAAGCTCCTGCGATGAAACGGCAGCTGCGGTTGTAAAAACGGAAGAACGGTATTATCCAGTGTGATTAATTCACAGATTGATATTCACACGCTTTACGGCGGTGTTGTGCCGGAAATTGCTTCCAGAAAGCATATTGAAAATATTAATCCGGTTATCGAACTGGCATTAAAGCAGGCAGATGTCACGCTGGATGATATTACGGCAATTGGTGTTACGTATGGACCGGGGCTTGTCGGTGCATTGCTTGTTGGTGTTGCAGAGGCGAAAGCCATTGCATTTGCAAAGAAAAAGCCGCTGGTTGGTGTACACCATATTGAAGGCCATATTTCAGCAAATTATATCGAACATCCTGATTTAGAGCCGCCGTTTGCGGCACTGGTGGTGTCGGGAGGACATACTCACCTTGTTATGGTAAAAGATTACGGCACATATGAAATTATCGGGCGGACAAGAGATGATGCGGCAGGAGAAGCATTTGATAAAGTGGCGCGTGCCGTAGGTCTGGGATATCCTGGAGGCCCGAAGGTTGACAAGCTGGCCAAAGAGGGCAATCCCCATGCAATCGAATTTCCGCGGGCACATGTTGACGATGCACCATATGATTTCTCATTCAGCGGAATCAAGTCCGCTGTATTAAACTACATCAATTCCTGTGAAATGAAGCAGATTGAGATTAATAAGGCAGATTTAGTGGCATCATTCCAAAATGCAGTTGTAGAAGCACTTGTTTCAAGAGCAATCCGTCTGACAGAGGAAATGCACATTAAAAAGCTTGCCATTGCGGGCGGTGTGGCATCCAATTCTGCACTGCGTGCGGCACTCACAAGGGAATGTGACAGCCACGGTATTCAGTTTTATTCACCGTCGCCGATTCTCTGTACAGACAATGCGGCAATGATTGGTGCGGCTGCATACTATGAATACATGCGCGGAACACGGCACGGATACGATTTGAATGCCGTTCCGAATTTAAAACTTGGAGAGCGGTAATCGGACAATGAAGTGCAGAATGTCTGCGGAATAGAGGAGCATATGAAAAAAATTGCGGTTGTACTGGCAGGCGGACGCGGCAGCAGAATGAACAGTGACATTCCAAAGCAGTATCTGATGTTAAAAGACCGGCCGGTACTTTATTATGCCTTAAAGGCATTTCAGGACAGCGATATTGATAGTATTGTATTGGCGGCAGGTGAAAATGATTTGGAAATGTGCCGCACACAGATTGTTGAAAAATACGGCATAAATAAAGTCATGGCAATTGTCGCAGGCGGCGCACAGCGGTATGATACAGTATACAATGCACTGAAAGCGGCGCAGGAGCTGGCAATAGATACAGCACCAGAAGAGGTGCTGATTTATATCCATGACGGTGCAAGGCCGTGTATCAGCCGGGAAATTATAAAAAACTGCGAAGAAGCCGCATTACAATATGGTGCCTGTACGGCAGCAGTCCCGGTTAAGGATACCATTAAGGTGGTCAGTCCGGAAGGCTTTGCAGTTGATACACCGGACAGAAATACGTTGTGGCTGATTCAGACGCCTCAGGTATTCCGCAGTGACATTATAAGCAGTGCGTATGCAAAAATGTATGCGGATACAGACAGAGGTACGATTACAGATGATGCCATGCTTGTAGAACGTTATACGGACGTTCCGGTCAAAATGGCAATGGGCGCATACACAAATATAAAAATTACAACGCCGGAAGACATGGGGATTGCGGCGCAGTATCTTTAAAAAATAAAAACCAGAATAGAACAGGTTGTTTAAGAGGGTAATTAGCACAAGGTGCATGATTATAGAATAATGGAATGCTGTAAAATACAGCGGAATGGAGGAGTTACACAATGGAACAGACAATTCCGTATAAGATTTATCTGGAAGAACAGGAAATGCCAAAGCAATGGTACAATGTACGCGCTGATATGAAAAAGAAACCGGCGCCGATTTTAAATCCACAGACTTTAAAACCGGTTACAGTCGATGAATTATCGGCTATTTTTTGTACAGAGCTTGCAAAGCAGGAACTGGATGATACAACACCGTATTTTGATATCCCGCAGGAAATCAGGGATTTCTATAAAATGTATCGCCCGTCACCGTTAGTACGGGCATACTGTCTTGAAAAGAAGTTAGGCACACCGGCACACATTTATTACAAATTTGAAGGAAATAACACATCCGGCAGTCATAAACTCAATTCTGCAATTGCACAGGCATACTATGCAAAACAGCAGGGATTAAAGGGAGTTACAACAGAGACAGGTGCAGGACAGTGGGGAACAGCACTTTCGATGGCATGTTCTTATTTTGATTTAGATTGTCAGGTTTATATGGTAAAGTGTTCTTATGAGCAGAAACCGTTCAGACGTGAAGTTATGCGTACATATGGTGCATCTGTAACCCCGTCACCGTCTATGAAGACCAATGTCGGACGTAAAATCAATGAAGAATTTCCGGGAACAACAGGAAGCCTTGGCTGTGCGATTTCAGAAGCAGTTGAAGCAGCAGCAACAAGTCAGGAAGGTTATCGTTATGTATTAGGTTCTGTGCTGACACAGGTATTATTACATCAGTCTATTATCGGTCTTGAAACCAAGGCGGCACTGGACAAATACGGTGTAAAGGCAGATATGATTATTGGCTGTGCAGGCGGCGGTTCTAATCTTGGTGGATTAATCTCTCCGTTTGCAGGACAGATGCTGCGCGGGGAAGCCGATTATAAGTTGATTGCAGTCGAACCGGCATCCTGCCCAAGTCTTACAAGAGGAAAATACGCATACGATTTCTGTGATACAGGTAAAGTATGCCCATTAGCAAAAATGTATACACTCGGCAGTGGATTTATTCCGTCCGCAAACCACGCAGGCGGACTGCGTTATCATGGAATGAGTTCTGTAGTTTCCGAATTATACGACCAGGGACTAATTGAAGCAAGAAGCGTAGAACAGACAGAAGTATTTAAGGCAGCAGAACAGTTTGCACGGATTGAAGGAATTCTTCCGGCACCGGAAAGCAGTCATGCAATTAAAGTGGCAATTGATGAAGCACTCAAGTGCAAAGAAACCGGTGAAGAAAAGAATATTGTATTCGGACTTACAGGTACAGGCTACTTCGATATGTTTGCATATCAGCGTTATAACGACCATGAAATGTCAGATTACATTCCGACAGACGAAGAACTGCAAAAGTCACTGTCTACCCTTCCTGTAGTAGAGTAGGGGTATCAGTGTAATCAAAAATCCGGTATACAGAACGGATTCGTACGGATACAGAGTGCCTGCGGTAGGAGAGCAGGAAAAAGACAGGATATATAACTTCGTGCCAGCCGGGCAGTGCGGACGGTATTTGAATAAAATATCCGGCGGAACAGTGAAAGTATTAGAACTGTTTCTGCCGGATATTTTAAATGAAAGTACATTTTTGACAGTCTACAAATGAATTGTCCGGTATATTGAAAACAAAAGAGAGCAAAAAGTGGGGAAAGGCGTAAAATAAAAAGGAAGCATAATATACGTAAAAACAGCGTAAAAAGGCGGTGTGAGAGCAGAAAAACAGCGGATAAATAAAAAAGTTGAAAAAATCGAAAAAAGTTGTTGACAAGTAGCAGGTGAGGTGATATTATAAACAAGTCGTCAGCGATGAGCAACAACGCAGACATGACAAAAAGAATATGGAGAGGTACCGAAGTGGTCATAACGGGGCGGTCTTGAAAACCGTTTGTCTTCACGGGCGCATGGGTTCGAATCCCATCCTTCCCTGTCTTAAAGAATATGCGCAGAAGTGCTTTTGTTTTCCTAAGAGCTGAATATGAAAAATGACAGGCGCGAAGGTGTCGTATCTTAATGATACATTAGGAGAAGTACCCAAGAGGCTGAAGGGACACCCCTGGAAAGGGTGCAGGTCGGTAACACGGCGCGAGGGTTCAAATCCCTCCTTCTCCGTTCGCATCATTGATGTTTCTTGTTTTTGGTTAAACAAACACGATGATGTAAAGAAAATAAAAAATATCAAAAAGTTGTTGACAAATAATGACAAACATGATATTCTATTAAAGCTGTCGGCGCTGATAAAAAAACGCGGGCAACAATATGAACATTGATAACTGAACAGTAAAACAACCCTGAAAATTCTTTGAAATTTTCAATTTACGAACTGACAGGAAGTAAGCAATTACGGAATGTCGTCCTTTAAAGCAGTAAGTTTTAACGGAAACTAAACT
>SCPN01000299.1_pt1 | contig 140655 bp, 138 predicted proteins | sample 6106831 | NCBI WGS metagenome assembly SCPN01 (sample SAMN10720447, study PRJNA508395) | human gut metagenome | isolation source: Participant 1, 0 month | reverse complement strand
TTCAAGCCCATTTTTCTAAAAAATAAAAACTTTGAAAAAATCTTGATATACTTTTCTCAAATTTTCAATATTTTTATTTCTATCATTTTTTCATATTTTCAATATTTTTAATTGTCACATCCATTTATATAAAAATTTCCAATGTATACACCCAGTCAACCAGTCTTAAAAATGCATACTTATTTTTTAAGGAAATTGATAATGCTGGACAAAAAGAAAAGACACCACATTTTCTGTGATGCCTTGCTGTTATCTGATATTGTTTAGCTGTGAAGTGCCTTGCGTAAACGTTTCCTATATGCCTGTTCTATTTCATCATAAAACTCTACATCCGCCCTCCAGTCTCCATCCATTGGCAGCTCTGCCATTAATACTGTTCTAGGATGTCCATCTGGATAAACCATATTTACACCCATTATATTACGCTCGCGTATACTCTTAAATCTTATCTGCATAGCTCATGCCCTCCATTGTAATTGTTATCAGTGTAATGTCTTTTCCCAGCGTTCCTCATATGCCGCCAGTACCTTATCGTAACACTCCATGTCTGCTCTCCAATCGCCATTGTCTGGTAACAGCATTGTAATGACCTCTTTTTCCTTAGCTGTTGGAATCGACATTAAGATGACCACTTTGTTTTTTTCCTTATGTCCTCTTAGTCTTATCTGCATAACTCATGCCCTCCTGCACTTTAATTTCTTTTATTTTATTTCATATCTATGTATTGTGCGAGGTGTAGCACACTGTAAGGAGTTTTTACTTTGCAGGTAATATAAAATGCAGTCCCTCTGCTTGGACTGCATTTATTATTACTACTTTGTTTTAACTTTTTCTGTTGCTGGCAGCAGGGGTGCAAACCTGTCTGAAAAATCTGCCGATGATGTTAAGTGCGTATAAACTCCATCCCAGCTCTCATATCCAGCCTGTTCAAGTGCTGTTGTAAGTTCCCTGTCTGGTATGTGATACTCTGACACCTCGCCTGTCTGCTCGTTCACTGTCTGACCTTTTACTCCCAGATGATTTCTCGTTTCATACAGTATCTTTCTATCAGTACTTGCAACACGCTCAAAAGCCTCTGCAAATTCATCCTCTTGGTCAGCGTGCCATGAATCTATTACAATGTCACGCTCACAATTCTTTGAATATAAAAAACCTCTTTTGCCCTTTAATTCACCCGATGCATCATTCATGTTATCTATTAAGTATTGTACAGCTGTCCTATAGCCATCCATTGACTTAATCTCAGTAACATAAGTAAACCCATTCTTCCAAAGATTCTGTATTATATTATTACTTATGTCGTTTTGGAAGTTGCACATTACATGGTAGTGCCAGTTTCCATTTGTCTGCCTGTTAAATGTCGCAAGATACCTAAAATTATCATAATGCGAACATACCCTCTGGATAAATTTCTTAAACTCATAATGCGACTGTACCAGATCACTGCATATGCTGCTGTCAAGTTTTGTACTGTCATAAGTCAGTGTAATCATTACGACATTTGGAATATCAAAACTGTTATAACATATCTCACGTATTGTGCTCCTTCGGTTCTTCATACGATTATGATAATTAAACCCTGCATAATCACTTGGTATTGTAGGTTTTATCTTTTTCTGCTTACCGCTCTTTATCGGCTTTGTTGTATGTAACCGCATATTTTCATATGTAGTTACTCTTGTACGCTTTCTGCTGATTTTTATTTTATATCCATTTTCTATGTATTCTGCTCCACTCATATTTCACCTCCCATATATACCCAAAGTATAGCAGATAAACATAGTTGACGATATTGGTATTTTAAACATTTTTCATATTGAAATAAAGGATTTGATTGTGTTATATTTTTTTCTTGAAATGCATTTTTGAAATTTTCAATATTTTTGAAATGAGGGAGATATGACTTGATTCTTAAATAATACGTTTTAGAAGATTAAACCATGAGGACATATAAATTATCTTTGTCACCAATGGTTATGACTGATGATGATGTACCTTGCTGATTTACAAGGCCTATTGATTTAAAGTCTCTTGCTATTCAATGAATGCGATTTTGATGATGCCTTCCAACCTTCGAGGACATAGCCTGATTCATTATCTACACTGATATAATTCGTGGTTTTTGAGCGACTAAACTTATGCTTATCTTTCTCTGCCTCCGCTATCGTGCCATCTGGATTTAATACCTCTGTATAATATAACTTCTTTATCGTACACTTTCCATCTTTTGGTGGGTCTGGGTTCTCTGTATTGCCTGGGGTTGAACCACCATATGTATGAATGGGAGGGAGGGAAATCTCTATTACTCCAAAGTTCCACCCAGTATCAAGCATTTCTTGATTCCTTACGTCACTTCCACCCTTCGATGCTGGCGGCACTCCAAAATGCTCCTCATCTATGCTAAAGTATTGTGATGAACCCTGTATCCATTTATAATTTGCTGTTCCACTTGATCCATTACGTTTAGTAATATCAACACCTATGCCTCTAAATAATGTTACCATAGAACGCATTGTTTGAAAGTACTTTATCATTCCCAATTTTGCTAACTCTTCATCTGTTGCGTCTGGATACCAACTCTCTAGTATCTTTTTATGAACACACTGTGCTACATCTTTACCATCAATAATTTTATAGGCTATCATGCCATACATACCCTCGAAACAAACACTATATTGCTTCTTTAGGACTTTGTTATATGCATCATTGCCACAATATTTTTGTACAAGCTTTGCTGCATTGCATATAGGTGAACCAGAGGCATCTGTAATATCAGAGTCAGCCTCAAGCCATGCTTTTACTGGTGAACCTCCACCTGTATTTTCCCAACTTCCAGTAATAGGTAGGTCTGCATAAAATGTAGGTTGCAATCCTGATAAGCTGACACCCTTTAATCTTAGGGTACCGCCTATAGCAGTCTGTGTAAGTTCACCTATCCAGTTTTCACCATTCTCATCAATTCTGTTGTTATACAAAATTCTTTTTGTACTATTGATTACTTGACCTGTCTCGCTATCTACACAATAAAAAGCTAAACCAGTTCTGCTGGTTGAACCACCCCAGTATATCTCACCAGGTATGTATACATAGCTATTTCCAGCCGCATCTACAGTCCATTCTGCGCCATCTGCTCTAGCTGTAGTCGGCTCCGATATTGCAATGACTCCTATTGAAATCAATACTGCAACTATCATTTGCAATATCAATCGCATAACAATATCTTTAAATGCCAGTTGCTTTCTCATATTGCTCCTCCTTACCTTAATAAATAAAATAAATTTTTCTTATACTTTAAATAAGTGTAATAAAAAAGGACACCTTGCTTAAGTAAGATGCCCTTTTATTTTTTACCATAAGTCTTAGATAAATTCATATATTAATTTTAATCGCCTGAGTATGTTCCAAAAAGCTCCTGCATTTGGCTATATGTTATATCATATCCACTATTTAAGTTATTATCAAGCTCATATTGAACCAAAACATCATCTGATTTACTATCACCATATAAAGAGCCATCTGGCATTGTCATGCCTGAGTAGTAAACCCTACCTGTATTTGTATCATACATTACTGTATATCCCTTATCAGTTGTACGCTCTTGTAAGATTGTTCCATACAGATCATATCCTGTAGGTCCATAGTAAGGGAAGTCATTTTGAACTTTACCCTTTGTTGTTGTACCATAGTCAGACTCATTCCAATTTTCTTTGAAGTTATCCCATGCTTTTTGATGTTGTGGATTATTATCAGGGTAATCATCGTTTGCTGGCTGTTCTGTTGATTTCTCTGTATATGAAGCCTCGATTTCTTTTGCAATATTAGCAAAGCTATCATTGTTATACTGTGTATTAGTATAATACTTATCAATCGCATCAACTAATAAGCTGACTGCATCTGACTTTGTTATTGCATCATCCCAGTTTAAATTGTCCTCTTTTACAAAACCTACTGAAACTGCTTTTGCTAATGTATTATACATTTCTGTAGGCACTCCCTTTTCTGGACTGCTTAATGCTTTCTTATACGAAATATCTCCACCATCTTTAATGCTTGATAATTTACTATCAGATGAAGTATCTTCCTTACCCGATGACTCTAATCTATTTGCATAATCATCACCAAAGATTGTTTTTGTTAACATATAGATGTATTCGCCACGAGTCATGGTGCTACTGAATGATTTTTCATTTAAACCATTTGAAGTGTTGATATAGCTATACTTATCCATTGGTGCTGCAAAGTTTGTATATGTTGTCTCGCCTACTTTATCGGTAAATTTTTCATTCTCTTTTGGTGCCTGCTCATCATTTACCTGTGTTGTTGCTCTCATCACAAGTGTCATTGCTTGCGCTCTATTGATAGTCGAGTCACCATCAAATTTTCCATCCTCTTGATCTGGAAGTAACTCAAAGTATGAATTGATTACAGCCTCCAAACTCTGACTATCCTCTAAGTCTGCAAACTCTTTTCCTGCAATCTCATCAATTTTGGAAAGGTTATCATCATTTTTCAATGCGTCGCTTGCAAATGACGCATTTCCGAGAGCTACGAACAGTGTATTGTTCTGCTCATCTACGCCCTCTGCATTTGTGTATATGCAACCAGACTTTGTACCATCATCTGATACTGTTATACCTACCAATTTCTCAAATGCTGAACGCAGTTCTGGATGTGTTTCCAAAGACGCAAGTTGAAGCCATGGTAACAGCTCGACTTTTGACTCTTTTATATTGCTATCATAATCGGGTACTGCATACTCTATCTCAATCTCCGAGGCTTGCTGACTCATATTCTTTGCTTCCTTTTTAGAGCACGCTGACACTCCAAACAACATACTGCTTATCAGTATAAGTGTTAATGTTGGAATGACTATCTTTTTGACTTTCATGTATTTACCACTCATTTTGGTGTTCCTCCTTTAAACTATAATGCTTTGATAATGCGTGAGGGCATCTTGCGATGCCCCCAAACTTAAAAATGAACAAATTAAAATCTAATTATTTTTTATTGAAATGTATTGATATATGTCTATATCTGAATACCCGCTGTTCTTAGTAAAAAGTATAACAGCTGATTCCACACAGGTCTGCAAAGCAGTTGTTCCTATGCATTTTATAACCGCTTTCACTTTCTTACCAAAATCCTTATTGACTCCTTTAAACTCTTTTGCGCTTAATAACTTATTACCTTTTTCGCTTATTCTTATATCATCAAATGTACATGATGAAAAATCTATTGCATCTGTTGACTCTTCCTCAAAAGTATCTGGGTCTATCTTTATTTCATATTCGAGTTCTACTGTACCATCTATGCAGCCTTTGTTTTTTAACGCTTCTATCGTTTTACAAACCATTTCTGCAAAGCCTGTATTTGCTTCAGCAGGAAATAAATCCTCATTTAATACCTCTTCAAATGTTTTATTATTTTTCTCTGCATAAGCTATACATTCCTTTACAATGCATAATACAAGTAAGTCCTGCTCTTTTTCTGTTAATTGTATGCCCATAATTTTCCTCCATTGCTGTTTATTCGTGATAGTAGCATTTTACTACTTTTAGTCGTATTTTACAACCCATTGTAGCATACAACTATATAAAATCTGTTTACACATATGGAGGTCTGGCTATGCTTGAAAATTTAGGTGATAAACTCAAAACTTTACGTGTTAATAATCAGCTTACAAGGAAACAAGTCGCTGAATTGATTGGTGTGTCAGTAAGTACCATTGGTCTGTATGAAAGTAATGAACGACTTCCATCAATCCCTGTTCTTGTAAAATTGGCTAGTCAATACAAGACCTCTGTCGATTATCTTCTTAATATTGATACAAGCAATAAAAGTGTCCTTTCCCTTGATGGATTGACTGATAAACAGATAAAAGCCTTAAAAATGACTGCTGAATGTTTTCGTAATTCTAATTGATGAGTTTTATCAGTTCTAAATGTGATTTCAATATCTTTTCTACGATAGATACAGTTCTGATTGTATGCTCGTCATCTTCATTTGCTGATAACTCTACTTCAAGCAGTTGCAAAATATTTATTGCATCCCTTGTCTGTTCCTCTAGGTTTTCTTTTAAATCCTCATGCTCAATGTGATCGGATAATTGTAGCGATTGATTGTTTGAGGTGTTTGTAATAGTAACCATGGTAGCTGTCCTCCTTTCTATAAATTGGATGAAATAGGGAAATTCAAGGTATTTTGATAGTGAAAAATCGGTAGTGCGATACTTCCGATTTTTACTAAAAAATTTTAAATCCTAATGCATCTATATATTTTTGACCCTATGCATTACTAGGAAATTCACCTATGCAGACGCTAATCGTTCTGGAGTCGGACTGAAAATTTTACCCCCGATGAAAAATCACTAATTGAGAATTAGCATTTTTGATTATTGCAGGAACCACTCTTGATGCATTTATAATGTTATATAATCTTTCTTAATGCTGGGAGCGATCGGTAGATTATGTAAAATTTTGATGCTATAGTGATTATTTTTTACTGGCTTCATACTCCTTAATTCTTCGGTAAAAAGTATTAGCTTTTATGTTGAGTTCTAACATAGCTTGTCTGGCTGTAATTTCTTTTGACTTCCAACGTGCATAAACTGAATTAAACTGCTCATTGTCAATTTTGATAGGCTTTCTGCCTGTGTAGACTCCTTTTGACTTTGCTATTGCTATTCCTTCTGCCTGTCGCTTTGCTCTTTTTTCTCAAGTTCTGCCTGCGCTATCGTTGTATAAACCTCTATCAATATATTTGCTACCATCTCCATTAATAAATGATTATTCTTATCAAGCTCAACGAGTGTTGTAGGTATTTCCAAGATACGAACTATGATATTATGCTCTTTAAACCACATTAGTTCTTTCTTGATTAAATCTGCATTTCTGCCTAGTCTGTCAAGCTCCTCTATTATCAGCTCAATGTTGTCACTTTCTGATTTCACCTTTGAAATATGTTCCAATATGACTTTCATTTCCTGATACTGCTCACGCTCAAAATTCTTACCTGTCTGCTTATCAACAAATATGTTGTTATCTGATATATCTGGTGCAAATTGTTTTACCGCTATGATTTGTCTGTCTATATTCTGGTCTTTTGTAGATACCCTACAGTATGCATATTTTAGTAACATGACTTACTTTCCTCCCAAAATGAAATTAATTTTTTTCTTTTACTAATTTCAATGCTGTTGTGGATGCATAAACAAAACTGCCATGCTGACAAGGTTTTGTGTCAATAGGGTATCTGATTTCTTTGAAACGTTTCAAAATTGCAATTTATAGCCTATTGAAATACTTTTCACTATATTGCCAACTATTTCATATGGGTATACCCTATTGAAACACAAAGCCACCGACTACCTAAAAACTATAGTCGGTGGCTTTGCTTTGTATCAAGTCGATTTATAGTAGTCCGAAGTAGTTTAGCAATACTGCCTTGAATAATGCTTCTTCGGATATTGGTTTTACTTTGGAATTTATGAGTTCTAAATCTTCATCCTTTATGCTCTTAAATTCCCTCGTGAAATTATGCCGCAAATAAAGCAGTCACCTGCTATGATTGTTTCTAACTCGCGTATCATTACCCTAGGCTCTAAACCAATCAGCCAGCCTTCTTCATTACAGACTAAGTCTATTTCTTCTGTAAGGGCAGTGCATTCTATAAGTCCACCGACAAACTCCTGCTCTGCCTGTAGCGTATTTTCTATATCCATGAAACCTTGTTCATCTTTCTTAAATCCATATACTCTCTATAGTTGACGCTCCTTATAATAAAATGTGGCAGGTGCTTGTCGCAACTGCCGGTTATTTTGTTTCGTTATCTGCTACTGCTGTTTTCTCACTCTTTTTATCTGCTGACTGCTCTGGTTTTGACTGCTTTGATTTTTCCAGTGAAGCTACAATTATTTTATCGCCCTGTATTTTTGCTCCACCACTGACTATATGCATATCAAGTAATGTTTTCACCTTTTCCTCTGTGAAGCTTGTTCGCTCATATCGTGATGAAATCACATCATACATTGTAGTGCCTTTATCTTTATGGGTTCCAATCACAATATAAAACAGGTTCGCTAAACAATCATCCTCGACCATTGGAATCAATGTATTTGTATGAACCTTTTTCATCATGTTTGTTACAAAGAAATTCTCTGTATCAAGCTCTAACTCACCAGCCCCTTTATTTTCATACCATAAACCTCATCCGATGTAATGCCCTTAAGCGCATCCTTTATCTGCTTTTCTGTCAGCTCCACGACCTCTCCTTTTGGTAAGCTGTAAGCCTCAAAACATATCGGTCTGCTTCCTAAAAAAATCTCGTTTGTAATGATTAATTTTCTACACATATCGTTTTCCTCCTGCATTTCGCATTTATTATTTTTTCTGGACATTTCTTTTTATGTCCTCCTTACCGGTATTTAATACAATAACGCTGGGAAAACTGGATGTCAGTAGTGGAATAGCCAGAGTTTTCATACTGAAATTAGAGATGTTGTGGCAGAATACCAAGCGACCTTATCGGCGCCGCCCCGTACTAAACCACTACTAGGATTTTGCGTGTAGACAGAATAATTCGGTCTATTAATCGCTTTAATATCCACATTGTTCTTTTTAAGTTCCCTATGTAACAGAACTTTCACCAATTCTGACCGCCACAGACGGTTTGTTGACGCTTTAACAATATATTGAATTTTATTTTCTTTCAATGTAGCAAGTATATCAAGGACCGTCACTCCAATACTCTATTTCAATACCTCGTTGGCTTTCGTCGCTTTATTGATACCTCGTCCCAAAAATCTCTCAAGTTGCTTAACTTTGGAACTTGCAATACTTTTAATTTCTGCACGTTGTCTCCGCTAAGGAATAATACCTGTTTGACTGCCTCTGTTGACTTTTAACAGCCATATACATTTACAATGTTGTTTTCCATGTAACCGAACCTCCGTTATAAAATTATTTATTATAACAGCAATTCAAATTCCGGTTATAAATCATGGAAACAACACTATTTTCAAACAAAAATCTCATATAATGATATAGCACACAATAAGTTAATCAATCTCACTTTAGATTTCATTTCAGCTACATTAACTTGGATGTTTTAATAATTATCTCTTCTGCAACATATCTTAATAATGGTATTTCTTTTTCTAATGCTTCGTCATCCTTAAATGGCGAATAAACTGCTTTTTCTCCCGATTTGCTATGTATAATTGAATTTCTTGTTTTATATATTCTAGCAGCCATTTTTTTGTACAACTTAGGGTTGCTTATATCATCAAAATCCACAATATCTCCTTTTGAAAAAGGCACTTCATAAGTTTTATAATAATCAATCGACATATCAGGTATGTTGTTCAATAATTCTGATATATCAATATATTTTCTTAATACTAATTCTAATGCCTCCAACTCATTTATATCGTAGCGTTCATTCTTATCATGAACTTTCTTAGTGACAAATCGCACAATTTCTTTGATGTCTTGCTCTCTTTTTATCGAGAAACGTGGACTACTAATTTTATCCTGTAAACTTTTAATCATATCATCATTATAAACTTTTTCAAAATAATATTCCATCACATGATAATATGATATAAACTGTACAAATGGTAGTTTCGATGACAATCCCATATAGTACTGATTTGTCAGCTCTGTAACATACACTCGCTTAGGTGCTGTAAATTCACTTGTTGAAGTTGTAATTCTCCGCCCAACCATAGGCATGCACAAATCTCTAAGATCATTTAATGGCATAACCACATCATTAAAACTATTTGCAAGTTGGAACCTAAAGGAATCAAAAATCTGTTCAAACTGTACTTTTGTTTTCATTGATGCACATTGAATTTTTAAAGTTAAAAGACTACGCAAATTTCTCCTTAAAAATTCTAATAAACTCTTTTGCTCATCCTCTTGTCCATCATTTCTATATCCCCAACCTGTTCGAGAAACCGAAAAATCTCTTATTTTACGAAGTTCTCTATCGTCAAGGGAAAACAAAAACCAAATAACATATTCATATGAGGCAACATCTATTTTATATTTAATTTGGTTTTCACAATCCTCTATTATGTCCAAATCATATCTGTCCAAAAATCTAATAATGTCAATTCTCCTATCTAATGCAATTTCATATGTCGTATCATTATAAATTGACATTATTGCTCTTATCCATTGCAGACACATTATCTATAATGCTTTCAATATTGGATATATCCTCCATATACATATGGTTACCAAAACAAAATATAATCTGTGTATCGTTTCTTTCCAACTGCCCTTCATAACGTCTAGTTACAATTTCTAATATCTCACAAAATCTGTCTATATTCATCTTATGCTCCTCTTGTTCCTTATATAAAGATACTGTATATCCATATCTTTCTAGAAATTACTATACAGAGCCTACTATTACTTAAATTACAAAACAGGAATAAATAAATACATAGATTAAAGACTTAATCACCAGAATTGCTCAAAGAAGCCCTATTTTACTACATTCTAACCATTTTATTATGGACTGCCGTGGCAAACCATGAGCACTTTAATTTTATCTTGCATATCTTCGTTTTTCCTTGTATATCCTTATTTTTCCTAGGTTTTATCACACTTTCACGACATCTAACCTAGTGTACCTATCTAGCATAAAATCGCATATTTTACCATATCTCGGTAAGTAAAATGAGTACAAATCTAGGTATAAACCCGATTCGTACTCATCAGTACTTTTTTCCTATAACCTTTATTTCCTTACTTGGCACACTTTTTCATTTCTTTTTCTACCCTTTCAAGCGCGCAAGTTAAAAATCAAAAATATCGATTTTGAAAAGAAAACAGCCCTAATAATTGGTTCCAAAAGAGACAAGGACCGGTTGATCTATATCGCAGAAGATGTTTGTGAAATGTGCCAGCAGATGCTTGACAGACTGCGCGACAAAAAGTATAATTTTTACTCAGAATACCTGTTTTCATCATCCAATCCAGATATCCCATTGGAAGTGGCATCAATAAATACAAAATTTAAGGAGTTTTGGAAGAAGACGTCCGGAGCATGTGACTCCAGATATCCTACCGTACATTCCCTGAGATACAGTTTTGTAGTTAAGAGAATGAACCTCTGGATGGAAGAAGGAAAAAATCTTACTGCAATGATGCTCTATCTGAGTAAATATCTTGGACACGAAAGTGTTGAAAACACGTATTATTACTATTATCAGATAGAGTCAGCTTTTAAGATCGTGCGCCAGAAGGACTTGTTATCAGACAGCATTATTCCGGAGGTGGCCTATGAAGAATAATTCGTTGAATAAAGCATTATTTTTTTCGAAGACATATGCAGAAATGATAAGACCTGAACATCCTAATCTTCCGCAAAAGTTGTATCCTCACATGCTCAGGAGAACAAGGGCTTGCGGGCTATATCAAAGTGGTGTTGAGCTTGAACTTGTATCTAGAATACTTGGACATACATCTACTCAAACAACCCGCATATACGCTTCTCCATCGATAGAAATGCTGAAAGCGGCAATGGAAAACAATAGTGTTGATATATCCGAAACAGCTGAATGGCTGGATAATGAAGAAGAATTAGCCAGACTTTGTGGAATAAGATAATAATTATCCTCAGCTTTGAAGGTATTTACACGATAATTGTGGAGAAAAATAAAAAGCTGAGGATAAAAATAAACTGAGGATAATCCCGCCGCAAGGTAGATTTTTTTGAATCCTGTTGCATCATTTAACATAGGTCGATGCCTCAACTAAGGTACGGATCAATGAATCTGGAACTGACTGTTTCAGTTCTACAGAAATGCCGCTTGGGAAATGGATTGTTGCAACAGTTTCATTGTCTAAAATCGCTGTCTGCGAATTATATGTGTTAACGGATTCTGTTGGTGTGGGTAGTTCAACGAAAGAAGTTTTCTTTTGTTCCATAGATTCCAAACAGAATGCCCGAACCTGCTTAAGCCGGTAATAGTAGTCAGCTTTGGTAATATAATGCCATTAGCATCACACCAGTCAATCACTTTCATTCCGACAGGACGGTTCTGGCAATCCTTGATCTGTTGAGCCCACTGTTGCAAGCGAACCTGCTTTGCAACTGCTGTAGTATTTGTAGCCATAATCTGTACCTCCCATATCGTAGTCAAAAAAGTTTAGGCTCAACTTTTTTAACAAATATACTATGATCATAGTATATCGATATTGATTTAGGTTTGGTAGGTACCTTCGTTTGAGCGTTTACCTTATCTACGCAGGCACCATAAATTCTTTTCATACGAAAGCTCATAGAAGATACACCCACAAAATGTGCTGTTTTTGTAAAGTAAGACATTATAACAGTCTTGCTATTACTTTTGTAGGTACCTTCGTTTCATCGTTTACTTTTTATTGGCTAAAATATTGAGGTTTCAAGGTTCAGCACACTTTTCAGTATGGGAAGTTTGATATAGTAATATTTAGATGTTTTTAGTTCTTGTTTTTTATTGAGCAGAACTTCTTATAGAAAGTTCAGTATTATACTGCCCAATGTCGTTGAGTAATACATTATGTATTTCATATAAATTCTTAATTTTACATATATTTTTCTCACATATACTATTTCTATCCACAAGTACACATTTCATTCCAATTTTTTCACATGGCAAAATATCTGTTTTTATATTATCACCAACATATATAACAGAATCAATTTTCTCGCCTGACTGTTTGACCGCCTCATAAAAAATATCAACGGAAGGTTTTGCAAATCCTGTTTCTTCTGAAATAAGAATTATTTCAAAATATTTTTCAATGTTCGTACAACTCAACTTTGCTCTTTGCTGTATAGATTTCCCATTACTTATGATACCTAGTCGATATCCTTCCAATGAATGTAGCATATCAACCACATCATCAAATAAAATCCAACTATTTTCTAATTGTTTTTGATACTCTTCAAACAATTCCATTGCAATATTTTCATTTTCCACATACCCACAATAACTTAACATTTTAATAAATCGATTTTTTCCTTGCTCTTCGAAAGTTATCTGTTTTGATAAATAATAATCAAAATACTTTCTAGAAATCTTACTCCAATAATCTGTTTGATTATTATTTAATACCAGTCCATATTTTTCTTTAAATATGAACTCTATCGCTTTTCTCTCTGAAGAATTGTAATCAATCAACGTATTATCTAAATCGAAATAAATCATAATAAATGCTCCTTATTCAATTAATTCTCAAGTAACACTTTTTCTTATACTACACTATGCATATTCTTATAGTCCGTATTTGTATTTCCACATCCTCCATAATAAATACGACACTATATCACTCTTAGTATATTCCTAACCGCGAATAATTCCAATTAATTTTTATTCTGTTTGGCGAACAGTTTTCTATATGTTGACAGCATCAACCCGCCAACTGTGCTTGAAGGCAATAGAAAAGGTCCCGATTATAGGTAATCCCTCTCAATCAGAGCCTTCGGTAGAACAGCCTAGCACAGCCGCCCCTGCTGTAAACATATTTATTTAGCTAATGCAATCCACCCCTACTATTCTTCTAATTCAGTTTGAACTAGCATAAATATTGTGACTGGTCACTTATCCAATATTACTAGTATGGGTTCTATCAACTTCACATAAAAATAACTGTTAAGAAATCATGCTTTCTGATGTTATTCACGTTAAACAAAAACTGATAACAAATAACGAATAACAATGAACACGAACCTCCTGGATCAACTATCAATCTCATGAAGCCTTGTACGGATATTTCATTTAGATGTCTACTTCAAACTGTACCGTTTGATTATATTTATCAAGTGCCATTTGCATTTCCATAATCGACTTAGACACAAGTTCATACTCATTTTTAACTAGTTCCAAATCGTAATTAATGTATCTATACTCAGGAACCGAATTACGGGACATATAAGAACGTTGTTCTTCTCTGGATTTAGGCAATCGTTTACGCATTACGTCTAATACCGTTTTTCTTCTATTCAGCTGTGCCATCTTAATAAGAATGCTACTAATTGCATTAAACTTTTGGTTTAAGATTTACTAATAACTCAATCCCACAGGTCATAGAAATATTGTTTAAGCATATCTATAGCTTCATCCTTACACTTTCTTCTATATTCTTCCAAACGCTTTTCTTCTTCGCGATATTTATCGGAAATCTCTTTATACTCAGGCAACTCATCCATAAAATGAATTGTTCCTCCGCCACCGCGCTTTCTATTTTCCTCTAATTCTTTCTCAGTTTGAAGTTTATTTCCAAATAATCCAAATCGTTCCGTAAATTCATCCATTGCTTTGGAATGCGCTTCATCAAATGGATTCTTTTGTGAGCATGTATCTTTCTCCGCTTCTCGCCATAAAAATATCATTTTGTCTAGAATGCAATTCCACTCCTCATGGCAGGTATCATTTACAAGAATTCCATTTTCATTGGTATAGTTTTCTCCCAAATATCCTGGTGAACCCGTTCTTGTATCTTTCAGTGTTTGCAGCATATCCGGAATAAGCGTCTGAAGAAAACATCTCCCAAACATCACAATCACAATAGCCCCTTGTAATACGCTGTTTACTCCACTTTACGCATTTAAAAAAATGTTTTATTTTTGCCAAGATTTTTCTTTTCTTTCCGAGACCTGACATAGCAAAATCATATTTATTCCATATATTCATTGTATCTCTTACTTCATAGCTTTTGCTTCTTCTCATTCCAATCCATCCCTAACTTAAAATGGAGCCATAGCTTACGCCATGACTCCACCATTAAATATTTGCCCACATTGCAGCCATGTGGATATTCCTCAGTCAACTGGCTTAACACTTTAACCATCTTCATGGATTTCAGCATATCTCTATGCCTAAATCAATGTTTTTATTTTACCTAAAACAATTCAATCATTTAAAAGTTTACAATTCACAATTAAATGTTCAAATAAGACACAAAACCGTTAAAATTGGAGATGATTATCAGTCATCGCTGTTAAACCAATGTTTTCAAAGATAGGATTCGAACCTACAACTTCACGATTACAAATCATGTGCGCTACCCATTGCGCTACTTTGTATATTGGTAACCCAATTTTCGCTGAATTGGTATACTTATCTTGTAACGTAACCCTGTTACGGGAAGCCAGATTTAGGATTTTCGCAATGCAGGCAAATACTTTATGCTATTTCAATCAAAGTAGTCGCATTAGACACTTTAATCTGAGTATCTAATTCCTTTAAAAGTGTATTGTTCTTTTCCTCCAGGCTCTCTATCTTTTTCTTGATATCAAGCGGATCCACAAGTTCTGTTGTATTTTCCTTCACATATGCATCCACGACTCCAAGAGGCTTATCGTCTTTTGTTTTACTGTCTTTTCCGAGAATGCTAAGGCGCATGCTCTCAGCAGTATTCTGAAGCTGACTGTTCTTAAGATCACATGTGCGCACACGCTCGTTATACTCATCCTGCATTTTAGACTTAAGGATTCCTTCAAAATCAGCTTCTCCATCGTATGTTCCTAGTCCACGAAGTCTGCTTCGAAGCGAAATAGCTCCAGCAACTGTGAATTTTCCATATGATGTTGTGATTTCTGTTTCAGCATTGGATGCAACAATAGCTGCATCAATTTTCCGGAATCGTTCAATCAAATCAACAATCTGCTGATATGCCGACTCCGCTTCTTTCGCATATTCATCCTTGCCAATGCGCTTTGAATATACTTTATCCTCATTTGGCTTTATGGTATCCACAAAACTTGCTTTGTCAATTTTATCTGATATCTTCTTTACTAGTAGGTCTCTTTCGTCAAGAGCCTGTGTTACTAACATCTTTTCTCTCATAAAAAATCCTCCATTAAAATTATCTCTTAATATAATTCTAAGGGAGGATTCATGTAATGTCATTGAACTTGTAGTTCAAAATTATCTGCATTTAATTCTCTCATTTTCTTATAGTAGGTATAAACTCTTCTCTCCTGATCCGTAAGACATGCATCCATTTGACTTTTTGTTCTTCCAGCATTTCCGCAAACAATTGAATCCATAGGAACTTGAAGCATTTTGCTAATTGCATACAGATTATCGACTGTTGGCATACTAACGCCATCCAACCATCGATAAACACTCTGCACACATCCAAACCCTAAATATTCTTGAATATCTTTTGGTTTTACTCCTCTCATATCCATAATTCTTCGAAGATTAACACCTGTTTCTTTTTTATTAATTGTTGGAAACATACTATCGCCTCCTTTGCACTAAATTCTTGTTCTACTCAGTTCTTACACATACTTTCTTCCCCGAAAAAGAAATTCCAAACTTCAAGATTTCCGTAATTCCATCCTCTTTCATTTCAGAATCGTATCGCAACTCACCAATTTGCTTTAATGCTTCATTAGACCATTTTTCAAGCTCAACATCGCTTAATTTTTCTTTCCACTTTAATTCCAAAATAATACCAGGATACCTTTTTTCTCTTGGAATTAAAGAAACATCAAATCTGCCATCTCCAGATTCTCGGTTCGATTTAATCTTATACTGATTATCCATTAATGCTATTAATCCTAGCATCAAACCATGATAAAATCCTTCAGCTCCACCATCGAAGAAGCTAATTGATTTATCCATATATTCCCCAATAGCGCTCTGCAACTTCTTGTAATCATTGGCATAAAGACTTTCTGCAATCTTATTTGCTGTAGTCCTTGTAATTGCTCCAGTTTGCAAGAAATGCGACAAGATTTCACTCTTATATACAGCTGCAATCTCTCTATTTGGAATTGATACTTCACATAAATATGAACCATCTGCTTGCAGTTCCTTTTTAGGAGTTTTCAAATAGCCAGCAACCAACAATAAGCTATAAATATTTGCTGGATCCTCCGCAAGCGATCTATACACCACATTTTGATCAATTCTTGCAACTACTCTTTCTCCTTGCAAAAGGTCATATAATCTTTCTGTAATATCATCTGTAGCCACTCTTAGTACATCATCAAGGATTTCATTTTTTCCTGTATTTACCCAATATGCTTGAGGAAGGCATCCCTTGGAAATATAGTTGATTACAGACCATGGATTATATATTTCTTCGCTACCAAACAAATATCCATCGTACCAGTCTTTAAGTTCCTCCTCTTTATCTGATACTCCATAGTAACTGAGCATTGCTTTCACTTCAGATTCTGTAAATCCAAAAAAGCTATCGTATTCTTCATCCATTACGGAGTTCACTGTTAAATTATTTAGACCACTAAAGATACTTTCCTGAGCAATACGCAAAATTCCTGTTAGGAAACCATAGGATAAATTCTTATTATCCTTAAATGCTCCTGAAAAGAAATTTCTCATGAATCCAATAATTTCATCGTAGAAATCCTTAGAGTATCCCTCTTGAATCGGAGTATCATATTCATCAATAATGATTACTGGAGCCTTATCATAATGTGAAGCAAGCATTTTAGATAGTCTTTCTAGCGAAGAAGTAAGCTCCACTTCATTAGCTGTAGCGCTAATAATCTTTGTAAAATACTCCTTCTCATATTGTGAGAGCTTATCACTATTTAGTAGCTCTTGATGTCTTCCATACTCTTCTTGAAGTAGTCCCCTTATTTTATCTATTGTTGCGTCCCAAGTATCAAATTTAACATCCTTAAAAGTTAAAAATATGACTGGATATTTTCCTTGATGTGAACGATACTCTTCTCCACATTGCCAAATATTTTTATCGGCAAAATACTTACTAGTATTCTTATCTGATATTTCAAAGAACACTCTGAGCATATCCATATTCAAGGTCTTTCCGAATCTCCTTGGTCTCGTAAACAAAGATACCAATGGCTTTTGATCCAAGAATTCTTTGATTAATAACGTCTTGTCGACATAGTAATATTCTTCCTGCGCACGAACATAGTCAGAGATGCCGATTGGTAATGATTTAACTTCTGCTTTCGCAACCATATTTTTCTTGATGTATTTTCCATTAGACACTCTTCCATCCATTGGCTTTGGAGAGTCGTCTGGAATTAACCAAGATCCTTTTTCTTTTATTGCACCCTGTATTCTTCCTTTTTTGCACATATCATTTACGGAACGTGGAGAAACATTCCACTCTAAAGCCTTTTCTTTACAAGTTTTCATATATATATCAGCTCCTGTCATTCGCAATATTATTCCTCATCTTACGCAAATTATACCTCAGTAAAACGCAAAAAGTCAAATTAATTCGATATTTTGCGTTTAATTGTTGCGTTTGCTTAATGTTTTGCGTCTTGTATTTTTTGGCACTTTTATTTTGGTTTTTCAGTCCACAAACTTGTTTGTAGCATATTACTCAGACAAGTTTAACTCCACTGAAAAAGAACCAGCCCAGCTGATCCTCTCCCTCTATCACATCCCCATTTTCCTTGTCTCCAAGTTCCATGTCCACCCCTACAGTTTTAGCTTCTAATAAGCCTCTCCCATCCCCGCAAGAGTGTTACTACCTGTTAGTAGTAAAATTGGTAGTAAAAAGTAAAAGGTTACTACTAAAAAACTTGGCACATTTCTGTACCAAGTTTTTTATATGATTTATTTTTACTTTGCAGCCCAAAAGTACGGTTTCTTGGCAAATTATAGCATATTGTTGCAAGTCTATTCTTACAATTCCATCAGAAAATGTTCATGCAGCGCACGTTTCACCTGATCGAAATTACCTCGCTCCGGACATTGGATGGAAACAACCAATCCCTTCTCTGGGAGAATCGTTGTAATCTGTCCGAATGCGCCATCAGCACGATAGGATCCTGGATATGGACTGATCCAGAACTGATAGCCATATCCTACATGCCAGAGATCTGCAGATGGCTCGAAGGTAAATTTCGGGGTGGACACCTCCTGCACCCAGTCCCTGCTGACAATCTGCTTGCCCTTCCAGTTACCCTCAGCCAGATAGAGCTGTCCCAGTTTCATCATCTCGGTACAAGTCAGATACATACCTCCGCCGCCATTCGGATGTCCCTGTGGATCATGCTCCCAGAGCGGCCATCCCATATCAAGGGGCTGGAATACCTTCTCATACAGATACTCTCCCATCCGCTTGCCAACGGCCCGTTCTACCATATGAGCAGCCAGAATACTGTCGGCAGAGGAATAGCAGAATGCACTGCCTGGCTCCACAGGAACCGGCTGTGCCATCATATATTTCTCATAATCCGGTGCGCCGATGCCCGGACGTCTGTCCGCATTCATCAGAAGTGCCTTACCAAAGCCACTGGACATGCAGAGCAGATGTTTCAACTGAATCTTCTCCAGATTTGGATCCGGATTTGAAGGAAGTTTATCTTTAAACACTTCCGCCACATGATCTTCCAGGCTTAGTTTTCCCTCTTCTATTGCGAGTCCAACTGCTGTTACCGTAAAACTCTTGGTATGTAAATAAATATTTCTCGGTGCATTTGCGTAGTGCATCTCACAGAGTACCTTGTTCTCATCTCCGACACTGATAGCTTCCAGCGGCAGATTGTGGCGCTGACATAACGATGAAATTCCAAAACTTCTCTAACAATACCTCTATCCTTTCTGGCAAATCTCTGATGTCAGTCCGATATAACCGATGGGACGTATCGCAAGGTTAAAACCATTCTATCTGACATCTCCAATCTGGTTCTATTATCTCATACACATCTCTGCATCTGTCGGCAGTGGCATCAGCGGTGCGGACGGCAGGGTCTGATACCAATAAGCAACACTGGTGTAATCATCGTAACGCGGTCCGGTCCAGCCCATGTTGTCGAGTGTCATACGAAACTTATTCTCAAAACGGATCGGGTCTGCAATATGGAAATGATACAGCAGGAATCTCTGCTGTCCGTTATAGAATTCCCGGTTGTCTCCATAGATTGCATACATGCCGGTATATAAGCCGCTGAAGGTCTGATAGCTCTTGATGATGATGTCATTTCCAAATCCATAGGAACCGCCGAAGTAATCTTCAGTTCCGGTATAGTGGATAGACGGATACGGATCATCGTCCAGATACATGCGGGCTTCGCCTTCTACCCAACATGTATTGTTGCCATTCATACCAGTTGCCAGAGTCACACCAACAAATTGTCCCCTGCCTTCGATTCCGTCAACGATTGTGTAGGTACGACCCTTCTGAACCGGGTGCTCTTGGCGATAGGTGGCATGGAAATAACCAGCTTCCGCTGGAATCTCCTGATAAGCTCCGGTGATAATATAATAGAGATTTTCATCCTTGTCACCACGGTTTTCCATCGTAATCCGAGCTCTCTTATGGAACGGCATCTCAAAATAGCTGTTATAGCCGCGACCAGGAGCTACAAGCATCATGGCAGAATTCAACACCGGATATTTGCCATCCCTGTCCACGAAATTTTCATCATAGGCACATCCGAAGAATGCAGAGAGCGGAGCTTCCACAGACGGATATTCCTGATCATCCCAATACATACGGATGATAAAATGGTGCCCAACATATCCGGTGAACCACATATGCTGGATTACACCCGGTCCTGCAGCATCTACCAGAGTTACGGTTTCCCCTGCAGGAATCGTCACGGTTGGACGAAGCTTGGTGCAGTCACCGCCCTGGGAACCACCTGCGCGTACACCGGTTGGATTCTCTGCGGAAAATGCAAACGTTTTAGAGTTCTGGATCATACAATAGTTGTTCATATTCTTCTCCTCTCTGATCAAACCTGGATCATCTGAAATTATTGCTTACTACGCTATCACGTTTCTCTATTCACTATAACATTTATCTCCCATGAAGTGACGGAATTACAGACTCATTCCGTCTGCGCCTTCTCATTTTCTTCCCGGATAATCTCCTTTATTCAAGCGCTTAAACTGATTATACCATAAATCTATGAACACTGTAAAGAAAATTGATACAGAGTTTTTCAAAATCGGTCCATCTGCTACTGGGTAGCCACCTGCCTACAACTTGTATTGCTATTTCCTATCGTTCCGAACAATGCAACCATTGTCCGGCAGCTGTTTCAGGTACCAACAATTCATACGCAATATATTCATAAATGTCCCTCATATCCTGTCTTGCATCAGCGGAATATGCCACATAAAAAATCATATGCCAAAATCTCTTTTCATTTCAGCTTCAATGGCATCTGCTGAGTAAACTCTGCCAGCTTTTCTCTCCTCCCCGCAGTAACTTCTTTCACCACAAATCATATTCATTTTTATCGAGGACAGTCCGGTTAACAAATTCCAACCCGAAAGCTTTGCTTTTAGGTTGTCGCGGTACACTCGCGCAAAATAGGGGTACAAATACCATTCTCATTTCCCAAAAGCCTTGATTTTAAGCCACTTCAGACAAAAGTACGGATTCTGCCGTAGCAAACAAATAGTATTTTTATCATTGTTTTGTTTCTCCTTGTTTTGCCCCGGAATCAGTATTATGATTCCAGATATAATTACTATCTGCATCCTTAAGTTTACGAAGAGCAAGTGCCGTCTCGTCATTAATTACCCATGTATTAAGGGTAACTCCTATATCTGAATGTCCCATAATATATTGTAATATTTTTGGGTTCATACCAGATTTTGCCATATTAGAGCAGAAAGTGTGTCTGCAAACATGATGTGTAATTCTAGGCATTTGTACTTTGTAAATACTGTTATACTTCTCACGGATATGTTGGAAATACTTTTCCCAATGTAAAGCAACCATAGGCATATCATTCTTATCTAAGAACAAAAAGCCACTATAACCATCTATCATAGGCTCAATCTTTGGATGCTTTCTATTCTGTATAATCCTACGAAAACAATCTGCACCATCTTCTTTCATATGAACATATCTTTCACCCTTTTCGGTCTTGCACAACTGAAAAGTGATGTGATCCGCAAACGCTGGCAGACAATCGAACTTGAAAAGGCTGTTGATAATATTCACCAGAGGCAGCAGCCATAAAAATAAGAGGTCTTTCTTCTATATATGATATAGTAGATTTACCTCTTTTGGGTTTGAACATTCGTTCCCTTTATGCTATACTGTTATTGTGTAATTGAAACGAAAGCAGGATGTGATTTTCCGATTATTAGATGCCCTCTAGTTTACAAAGGAGGGTGATGCCCTATGAACACGCTTGAAGTTTTAACTTTAGTGCTAGTAATTTTTGCGGCTCTGTCTTACATAGACGATCATAATAATAAAAAGAAATAACATCCTCCGACCAAGTGAATGCTATTTCTTAATAAATACCATATTACTGAGGGCAAATCGGATATTACATCCGATTCACTTTCTAAGTAGATTATACACTAGGGCATTTGAGAAATCAAGTGCCCTTTTTAATCGTCCTGTGATTCTACTTGTTTCTTTGCGTTCCTAGCCTTTGTTTCTTCTGATTTCTTCTGTGCAGTCTTCTTCTCTTCCTCTGTCATATTTCGCTTTGATTTTCCTTTTTCATCTTTCGGATAATCAATAATATGTTCCTGTTTTTCTAACAGAAATTGAACAAATGGCTTTACATATGATGTAGCAGTTTCAATATCTTTATCTGATATTTCATTGTCTTTCATATATTTTTTATAACCATTTATAATAGAATCTGTATCTTTATCTTTCAAAATCCCGTTCTGGAACAAATGCTGGATCATTTCGGAGCTGATGCAATACATAATGCTCCATGCATCCCGGACGATAAACATTCCAAAAACTTTCTCTTACCAGTTTTTCTACTTTTCGTTGTTCTTCCTTTTTCTCTAAACGAATCATAATATTACTTTTTTCCATTTCTTTACGTCCTCGTATAATAAGTGTATGACCAATAGAAATGATGGTTATGCACTTATTCTTTCTATAGATTTATAGATGATCTGAGACACCTGGGATAAAACCTTTCCATCTCATCTACTTTGGTTATTAGTTACATAGGTTATTCTGTGGTATGATATCAGCAGAGTCTGATGTCTAGAGGCTCTGCTTTTACTCCTTTCAGCCCGGTCTCCGGTGCCTGCTTAGAAAGCTTGCAGCCTGATTCATATGTCATATTCCGCTTACACAGATGTTTCATCCTCTGGCGTACAGCACCAGCAAAGAGCGCCAGAGTGTATGCTTATTACGCGAGGTTTCGGTCAGCATATGATTCCCAGGATAAACCTTTTACTTCAGATCCCAAGAATACTTAATCGGAAAGGCGGGTGATATCATGTTAAAGATTAACCCTTTATCTACGCTTTACGTCGGTATTGACGTCAGCTCAAAATCCAACTATGTTTGTGCTTTGGATTTTTTAAAATAAATACATAAACTCTTCTTTTGCCAATAATCAGCCCGGAGCTGAAGAATTAGCATTGAAGATACTTGAGTGTTTAAAAGAACACCCTGATATAACTACGATTGTTGCTGCTTTAGAATCAACTTCTGTTTACAGCATCCATATCGCTAATTATCTTTCTTCTTGCGAAGAATTGATGCGGTTTAAGCCTTATGTTTTTGTCCTGAACCCTAAATGTACTGCAAACTACAAGAAAAGCTATATAGGGCTTGGTAAATCTGATCCTATTGATGCCTTTGTTATTGCAGACTATGCAAGAGCCGGAAACATTGAATCCGAGCCTTGGCGCGGCAGCCAGTTTCTTGCTTTGAAACGTCTCACACGGCATCGTCTTCACCTTGTTGAATGCATGACCAGGAGAAAACTTATCTTATCTCAATCTTTATCTGAAATTCAGCGAATTGCAGATGCTTGAAGGAGATGACCAGCCTTTCTGCGATATATATGGCGCTACATCTTCCAGTGTATTAATGGAATACCTTTCCCCGGAAGAAATTTTAGCTTCTTCCGAAGAAGATCTGATTGCATTCCTTGCTGAAAAAAGCCGCAACCGCATTAAGGATATAAGCAAGACCGCAGATTTATTAAAGAAAGCTGCCAGAGATTCTTATCGTCTGGATAAAGCTCTTTATGAGCCTTTAAATGTGTCTATTGCCAGTTCTTTCAACTGCATTGAAACCTTTGAAAAGAGAAATCAAAGTCATTGACAATGCTATCGAAAAGGAAATCAAAGGTTTGAACCCAAATGCCTTTATTATTCTTCAATCTATTGATGGCATCGGTCCTGTCTTTGCTGGTGGCATAATTGCTGAAATAGGCGATATAACCGCTTTTCATTCATCTGATGCTCTTGCCAAGTATGCCGGTCTCACATGGAAATCCAACCAGTCCGGTGATTTCGACGGAGAAGATACTCCCATGATAAAAGCCGGTAATCGTTATCTGCGATACTATCTTGGCGAAGCTGCCAACAGTATGAGAAAACACAACGTTGAGTACGGAACGTACTATCGGAAGAAGTACAATGAAGTTCCGAAACATCAACACAAAAGAGCACTCGCGCTGACTTCACGTAAATTCGTTCGTTTGGTTTATGGATTGCTGGCCAGAAACCAATTGTACTCCGGCGTATCGCTGGATACATCAATTAAAAATTCTAACTAGTCGAACTTATGTTTTGCTTGAATCATAGGTCTATTAAGGTTACCCTTTTTTCTAAAATACATATCAAAATCATTTCAAAAATCAGCTTGACATATCACCAGATTGCTTTCTTAAAAATAAAAACCGATAATCCTGATTTTTCAGTATCAGAATTAACGGCTCTGCGTCTTAAGCGTCTGGCTCTTATATTACTGTTTCATTTCTTCTACGATTATACCCAGCATATGTTCAAACCGGCTTTTTGCTTTCGCCTTATCTGCTGCTCCATCATACATGCTATAATAGAAAAACATATTTGCATAAAATTTAACTGCATTCTCTTTTGGATTTTTTATTTCCATATTTTTGAACAGGTCCTTCACGTATTCTGCCGGTGTCTTTTCAATACTCTCTTGTGGCACTTCATTCTCTCTGGCCTGTTTGCCATCCTACTGCTCCATACGCCGCACAATACATTCAAAAATATCTCTCTTGCTTTTGTAATGACGGTATAATGCCCCTTTTGTCATATCCATCTCTCCCGCTATCTGGCTGACTGAGACAGCCTCGTAGCCATCTCTGGCGAACAGATGCAGTGCCACAATCAATATTTCCTCTTTCCTATTACCCATGCACATTTCCCCACAAGTGCATTTAGTTTGTCTACCATATTCTTTACACAGTCATTGCTAACCTTATTGGCTAAAGTGCTTAACTTTACATTCCCATTTCTTCTATCTCTTTTAACATAAATTCTTCTAGTTTCTTCTTGTCAGGTAAATGCAACATATAAGTTGAAACAAATAATTGGTTATCCATTCCAGATAATGCATATTCTACCATCTGAGAGCCTTTGTCTGTACAAAGTAGTATTCCTACTGGAGGATTATCTCCTTCTGTCATCTCATTTTTCTTATAATAACCTACATAAGCGTTAAGCTGTCCCAAATCCTCCTGTTTGAACTCATCATTCTTAAGCTCAATAATAACATTGCAATGTAAAAGACGGTTATAAAAAATAAGATCAATAACAAATTCGTTCGACACTGTCGAACTTTTTCCAAAATCTTATAATTTAAATTTACTCGACACTGTCGAACCAATTTGAGGATATACTTTATAAAACTGTCTACAGGCCTTAAAAAGCGTATAATTCATTCCTTTTTGATCAATTTATTTTTCCAAATTTTTCAATAGATGAGAACCATATTCTGCTCTGTCGCTGCCATCTTGTTCGTATTCAACTATATAATAACCAATCGCCCAATTTCGCAACGTCATGAGCTGATTTACAGCACTTTTTGCAGCTGAACTTGCTTTATCATTTATTTGCTTAATACTATCTGCAAGCAGTTCAAATTCCATTGCATTACCTCCAATACATTGTCCTAAGACTATTATAAATTCGCATAGACACAGTATACCACAGCTCGTCTTGTGACAATCCTCTTTCAGTGCGAAGTTTCAAAATAATATTTTTTATTTCCATAGTCGTCACCTCCATAGCTATAGCATATAGATAAATTCATGTTTTGAAAAGCAACCTGCTGTTGCCATACACTGTCTTAAACGGAACGATATTGTATTTTAGGCACTCCTTAAACATAATCAGTCTGCCCATACGACCGTTTCCGTTCTGGAATGGGTGAATCCGCATCATCAGAAACAGTTAATTCGAAATGATTTCGATTTGTTTTTATAAAACCCTCTTTTTGTAACTTTGATATCTCTGTAGACATTGCTGCACGATCAATACAAAGATAATCTGCTAGCTGCGCCTATCAAAGGAATATCAAAGATAACGACGAATGTCTGATAGATTCTGCCGACAGATATGATAATAAGTTTATCTCTTGTCGTCCGCTTCCCACATGTGTGATCTTATCGTTCAGGATCAATATCTTATTTGCCAGGACACTGACCAGATTACGGATCAGCTTCTGATGATGCTCGCATGCAGTTGGACAAGTAACCAGAAGCCTCTTGGACATTTAGGAAAATAATCTCACAATCCTCATCTGCTACCACACTGATATTTAAGACAGCTCTCTGGCTTGCTGCATACGGCTCACCAAAAAAATCTCCTGCGTGACATTTTGAGAGAATATTCCGATGTCCCCAGATGTCTTCTTTAATAATAAGGACACAACCAGATACCACAAGTCCCATTACTTCAGTACTATCACCTGCTCTGAAAATATATGAATCCCGTTCTTTAGAAATTACCGTTGCACTTACACAATGCAATATTGATAATATCTCGTTATCAGTAAGGCCTTTAAAAAATGGACTGTTTCTTAGGATAGGTAAATATTTTTCCAAAATTGTTCCTCCCTGTTGGAAATCAAACATACAAGTTGTATTTATCATACTATAATTCTAACAGAAACAAAAGTTAAATTTATTGACGGAGGTAAAAATGATAAGAAAGATCATAAAAATTGATAAAGAAAAATGTAACGGCTGCGGTGCCTGTGCATCTGCCTGCCACGAAGGTGCCATTGATATCATTAACGGAAAAGCAGAATTGGTGAGAGAACATTTCTGTGACGGACTAGGCGATTGTCTCCCGGAATGTCCTACCGGAGCCATCACATTTGAAGAAAGAGAAGCACCTGCATATGATGAAGAAGCTGTGAAAGAAGCACAGAAGAAAATTGTCGCCAAAAACCAGACAATGACCTCTCACTCCGGTTGTCCTGGATCTAAAATCATGCAGATCAGACGAACAGAAACTCCTGAGTCTGTAAATGCCTCTTCAACCGCAGATTCGGTATCAAAGCTTCAGAACTGGCCTGTACAGATTAAACTGGCTCCTGTTAATGCACCATATTTTAACGACTCAAAGCTTTTAATCGCAGCCGATTGTACTGCTTACGCTTATGCAAGCTTTCATCAGGATTTTATTCGAAACAAGGTAACTTTGATCGGTTGCCCTAAATTAGATCAGGTGGATTATAGTGAAAAACTGACTGCTATTATTCAAAATAACAACATTCAAAGTGTGACTATTGTCCGAATGGAAGTCCCTTGCTGCGGCGGTCTGGAGATGGCAGCCAAAAAAGCTCTTCAAAATAGTGGTAAATTCATACCATGGCAGGTTGTAACAATAAGCATTGATGGAAAAATCATGGAGTAAAATAGTTACTGTCCTTTTAAAATTTCTGCCCGCATTTTGGACAATACTCAAAATTTTCATCTGTTTCATATCCGCAATTATTACAATGTTTTGTGCTGTGATATGTTCCTTCATTAACCCTCATAAGATGCTGTGGCAATATCTTAACCTGCCCGCCATGTGCTATGGCTCTTCCTATTCCCGGATCAAGCTCATATAACGTGCCACAGCAGCTTGTCCGGACATAATAACGCTTGTTCCACTTAAAACAAGGAATAAAAAATAGCGATAAAACCATATACGTCATAAAGACTTCATATCTTCCATATCTGCCACAGACATCGCATATTTCAGTCTGCACAAAATCAAAATTTTTCCTTCCATCTGTTATACCCATCATAAAAAACATAATCTTTCCACCACCTGATTTATTCTAACATTCCACTGTTTATAAGTACATCTGCGATAAAGACTTTTATCACACCATCAAAATTGATTCTTATTTTTCCTTCATCAAATGAATCAACCACACCAGCCCCGAATTTTTTATGTACCACATTCATGCCTGATTCAAAATTTCTATGCACTTCATCAACAGTCACTCCATGATTCTTTTGCTGTAAATTTTTGCCTATAGCATTGTATCTACCTGGCACAGCATTCCCATAGTCAACTTTATGTCTTGCTCTTTCCATTATTTTTTTGTCAATGTCTGGTACTTTTGCTATTTTCTTAGGTTTTATTTCTCTTCCAAAGAACTCATCCACAAATCCTGACGGCGCATCTGTTGTAAAAACTGACAGATTATTTTTTGCTCTTGTAACCGCAACATAAAACAGGCGGCGCGCTTCCTCATACTCTTCTAATTCCTCTTTTGAAGCTTTTTGTGGATCTGTCGGTATCTTTTCAGGAAGTATTCCGTCAAAGGCATCTATAATATAGACATTATCATATTCAAGACCTTTACTCGCATGTATCGTTGATAAAATAAATGGACAGTCATAATCAGTCTCTTTATTTTTAATTATATCTTTTAATTCGTCAAGTCTTTCAAGAAGCCTTCCTGCAGATGGTTCCCTTTTACCTATCGCTTTAAGTATCTCTATTTTACTGTTACTGATACCGCTTCTTTGAAGATAATCGTCATATCCCATAAAATGTACTATTCTGTTTAACGCCTTATCTGCCGGCTCTCTTAACATATGCATAAGATGAGTCTTTATTGCTTTGATTTTTCCTATGACATAACTGCCCAGTTCATTGTATTTAAGGGCAGCGTCAAACACGGATATGTCCTCATCATCACTTATCCGGGCAATTTCTATTGCATCCTGTTTTTTTATATACATGGATAGTTTGTAATATATTTTCAGAAAAATATCAGTATCTTTGGGATTAAGAGCAAAATTTATTATATTAGTTATGTCCACCACTACCCTGTGTGAAAAAAAGGTAAGCTCTGCATTTCTCATTCTGTATGGTACATTATTTCTCTCAAGCAGATCTATAAGAGGAAGTGCACATTCGTTATCCCTATACAAAACAGCAGTCTGATCCCAGCATTCTTCTGCCAGCTTCAAAAGATATGTGTACTGGGCCATTCTTGAATTAAGATCTATCTGCCTTACTTTTCCTTTACAACTGTTTCCAGCAGTCATATGTTTTTCATGACGCATTGTATTCTTTTGGATAAATTGATCTGCTGCCGTTACAATATCTGCATTTGATCTGAAATTTTCCTCCATCAAAAGCACTTTTGCATCTGGATAATTTTTTTCAAATGACAGCAATGCCTTTGGATAAGCCGCCCGAAAACCATATATACTCTGGTCTTCATCCCCGACCATAAAAATATTCTGCGCTTTATCCGTAAGCAGCGCTATTATGGCATGCTGGATTTTTGATGTGTCCTGAGCTTCGTCAACACATATATAAGGATACATCTGACGGAAATGCTGTAAAAGGTTTTTGTCCTTCCTAAGAAGCATATATGCATAAACCATCTGGTCATCATAGTCCATAAGTTTATATTCCTTAAGCCGGTTAGTATATTCTTTAAATATGGCAGAAATCCTAATATCGTTTTCTTCATCGAGTTTCTGTATCTGTCCATCATCAAGCATCATGTTTTTGATGTATGTTATGAGCGTCCGGACTGTTTTCAGATCACTCTCTGTCGGATATTCATGCTCACTTTTCTGGTAGATCTCTGAAAGCATAATAGTAGTCATCTTTTCATCTTTAATGAGGTCAAATGGTGTTCTTCCTATACATTTTCCGTAGTACTGGATTATCTTTGCACATATACCATTTATTGTACGAAACTCCAGCTTTTCAGCCATTTCTTCCCCAAAATAAGAAGCAAACCGTCTCGACATATCCTTTGTTGCGGCAATCGTATATGTAACCGTCAGTATCTTAGACGGATCTATGCCCTTGCAAAAGATCATATATCCAAGCCTTGTGACAAGCACTGTCGTCTTACCGGAGCCCGGTACAGCAAGTAAAAGCGTCGGACCATCCACCGCCATTACCGCTTTCTTCTGCTGTTCATTTAATTTAAAACCCAGTATATTTTCAAATTCGTTCCACTGCATCTGTATATATTCCAATCATAATTATCTGTTCAAACTTCAAGAATATCTATAACTTTCTCTATTTTTACTGTGGTCTTATCATCAAATACAATAAGCCCATTATATTCATCTATTTTTTTAATGTTTCCTGTTATTGTTTCATATGAACCACCCGATTTTTTTCCATCAGGTTTAAAAAAAATCATCTGCACCTTAGCAGTTTTATTATCCGCTAAAGCCATACGTATCATCCGTAGTTCTTCATCTAGCTCCTGCTTTTTATCTGCATCAGGTTCCACGAATTCATCCGTGATACGAGCTGTTTCTTTTATCGCAGCTTCATGCCCGGTAAGTGCAGCAAACGGCGAAAACTGTGCTGCCCTGTCCTCAGATGACATATGTGGATGTTTAGCCGAAACATGATGTGGCAGATCTATTATATCTGAATATTTTTTCCATGACTCATCTTTTTTAAACATGTTATGCCCTGTGCCCACCAATCTGACCATTTCTCTGGATAGCAGTTGCCCCTTCTTCGAGATTCATTCCTTTTAGCATGGCATTTTTGCCATACCGCTTCTTTACAGAAAGCATTGCCTCCTGAAGCTTCCGCTCTTTTTTTATTTTTTCATCCATAGCAGATTTTTTCTCATCAGCCATAGTATAATCTGTAAAAAGCTCCATCTGCTCATATCCCTCATTTTCTTTTGCTTTATCCTCATCCATAACTTTGTTTGCCGTTATGTTAATTCTACGGATAAGCAGTTTGGGATCAACGATCCTGTCATAGAGCTGCATGACAGCTTCCGTTATAAGTATAGTCGATGACGTCTTCTTTTCTAAATTTGCTGTTCCATGTGCATGCTTTGGAATCCGTCTCCCATAGCGGTCTATTGAAATCTCCCCTTTATATTCTCTGGATCTATTGTCAATATTTTCGATATCATAGCCTATGGTAAGCACAAGCTGGTCTGTAACAAGGCGCTTATCCACAAGATCTAAAACCAGAAGATCTGTCATCTCACGCACTACAAGCTTAGCATGTTCAAAATCATATGGACAATGCAGTACCTGACCTGATCCTATACTATTGCTTTGTGGCTTATAAGCTTTTATATGTTCCATAGTAACCGGCTCATATCCCCACGCATGATCTATTAAAAGCTCAGCATTTATCCCGAACATTTTGTATAGGAAATCTTCATTATAATAATCATTTTCCTTTCCCAGCGAACATCTGGCTATATCACCCATTGTGTATAGTCCGGCTGCCTCGAGCTTTTTGGCATATCCTCTTCCCACACGCCAGAAATCGGTAAGTGGTCTGTGATTCCATAAGTATTTTCTGTAACTGTATTCATCAAGCTTTGCTATACGCACACCACGATCATCAGGCTCTGCATGCTTAGCCATTATATCCATTGCAACCTTGCAAAGGTAAAGATTTGTGCCTATCCCTGCCGTTGCAGTTATCCCGGTCTGCTCGTATACGTCACATATCATTTTCGAGGCAAGTTCTTCCGGCATCATTTTATAAATTTTAAGATAATGTGTGACATCCATAAACACTTCGTCAATGGAATATACATGTATATCCTCAGGTGCTACATATTTAAGATAGATCTCATATATCTTTGTGCTGTATTTCATGTACAATGCCATTTGCGGAGGCGCCGTTATAAATCCAAGCTTTAAGCTGTCATTTGATTTCAGTTCATCTGCAAAAACGGACTCTCCTGTAAATTTCCGGTTCTTCGCTTTTGAACGCCGCCATCTGTTTACATCATCTACACGCTTCATAACCTCAAACAGCCTTGCCCTTCCTGGAATACCGTAGGCCTTTAGTGATGGCGATACAGCAAGACATATTGTTTTTTTGTCCTTGAAGCATCTGCCACAACAAGATTTGTATTAAGCGGATCTAGATTCCTTTCCTGACACTCGACAGAGGCATAGAACGATTTTAAGTCTATGGCAATATATACGTTTGACTGAGATCCTGACATTCTATGCCCCGCCTCCTTTTAATAATATGACTATTTGTTACTTTAAATCAAAGACCATCCCGGATCAATCGATCTTTATCCTGTACAAACATGCTCCGTGGGCATTAATATTTCCACCGGCTTTATCGCATGATCTGTGATCCCATAATTCCATTATTTCCGATATGGGATTATTTATAACACCCTCGCCAGTGCTTCCGTTTATTATATCGATAATCTCATATACTTTTTCATCAGGAATTTCTATTTTTCTTTCGCAGTCACTGAGATTAAAAAGTGCGATATAGTAAACTCCTGCTTTTTCATCCCTTGAAGCCCATATAACCTCATCTGAATCACGTTTTATTTGTCTTGCACCATCAGAATGCCCTGTCAGATGTAAAATATCCTCGTTTGTGATGAGTTCTTTTGTCTTGTCATCGAGCAGTGTAAGCTCACATCCAAGCATAAGAGGTGAGCGGAATATGCACCAGAGTGACATAAGTGTCCGCTGCTCATCATATGTAAGATTACATGTCCACTCATGGCCGAATCCCTTTCCGAGATGTCCGAACGGAATCATGTCGCAATCCGGATAACAGCCCGTCCCTACATGCTCCTGCCAGATTTCACACCTGTTGAACATATTTAAAATGTCTTCCCATTTATCCCACAGATCATCTGTTATACGCCACATATTAGCGTACTTTTCATATATCCATGCTTTTTCAGGCAAAGCCGGTCCCGGAGACAGACTAAGTACTATCGATCTTCCTGTTTTCTGGATTGCATTTTGAAGCATTATGATTTCCTGTTCCGCAGTATCTGCGTCATATCTGCATATATCATCACATTTGATAAAATCAACGCCCCATGATGCATATAATTCCATAATAGAATCATAATAAAGCTGTGCCTGCGTTTTTTTCACATCAAGTCCATACATATCAGGATTCCACGGACAGATTGAATATGCATTTGCTATATCAGATGCACTTTTGTCTGTTCCTTTGATCGCTGTTCCCATATGGGCTGCATTTCTTGGAATTCCTCTCATAATGTGTATTCCAAACTTAAGGCCAAGACTATGTATATAATCGGCTAACGGTTTAAATCCCCTGCCATCTGCTGCTGATGGAAATCTGTGAACACACGGCATGAGCCTTGAGTAACCATCCATCTCAACTTTTCCAAAAGGAATATACTGATATTCATCTCTCCTGCTGCCTGCATCTTCTGCATACCACTCGATATCAACAACCACATATTCATAGCCGTATTTTTTGAGATTTTCTGCCATATAGTCAGCATTTGCCTTTATATCCGCTTCAGTAACAGTAGTATCATAGTAATCATAACTGTTCCACCCCATAGGCGGTGTTTTTGCAAAATAGTTTTTGTTCATATAAAAATCCTCCCACAACTGTACAGAACAATTGTACGAGGATTCTTCATGATTTTCAACCCTATATTTTAAATATCTTCAATAGATCTGAGCCCTGCTGTAGATGTGACCGGAAGGGAGAAAACGATCGTGCCTGCCTTACTCGTAACACCGGCCTTTTCCATTATGGAATTCATTATACTGTTTTTTTGTTCACTCCTTGCAACTATCAATATAACTTCTTTTTCAGATACAAGAGAAACTCCCAGAAACTGCTCGGCTCTTTTCATTCCAACACCCTTTCCATGAAGCACTGTCCCACCTGCTGCTCCTCCATCCTGCGCCGCTTTCATGACCTGCGTGTTGTATCCGTAATTTGCTATCGCTATTATAAGTTCATATTTTGTATCTTTCAATCCTGATTCCTCCTCCCTTTCAAATTGCTGCCCTTCGATCATAAATCCAAGCTCTTTTTTACCACCGACGCTGCTCATTGGAATTATGAACACGATTCCTTTTCCCGGGATATCAATCTGCAGTTCACTCAAAAGTCCGTTTTTTATAATATTCCAGCTTTCAGTTGTGACAACTGCTGCATGTATTCCTTTTTCATCATCCTCAAGTCCCAGATAATCCAGCACACTGCTTGAAGCTGTTCCCCTTCCAAGCGAAATGTTTCCAGTCTTGATTTTATTTTTTTTATAATAGCTGACAAACTCCGGCATATTTTTTCTGCTGCATATTGTCATCATAATATAAAGTCCACTCATATTTTCCCCTATAACTCTATAATCATATCATCATCAATATCGGCATAAATATCCGCAACTGTAAATACTTCCGGCTCTGTTTTGTCCGTATTTTCATTTTTATTGCGCACTGTGTATATTACGCCAAGTATCTGTATTGTAATAAGAGGTGTCATCGCAACCATCGCAACCACTCCGAATGCGTCTGTCACCACGTCTCCACCGAGTGCTATGCATGCTCCCTGTGCCAGCGGAAGAAGAAATGTTGCCGTCATAGGTCCTGATGCAACACCACCTGAATCAAATGCTATCGCTGTAAATATTTTTGGAACAAACCTCGTCAGTATAAGTGCTATCACATACCCAGGTATCAAAAGATACAAAATAGATATCTGGCATAAAACTCTTAACATCGAAAGACCGACTGAAACTGCCACACCAACCGAAAGGCTTATCTGCATTGACTTTCCGGAAATATCCCCATCCGTAAGCTCCTCTACCTGTTTCATAAGTACATACACTGCCGGTTCTGCTTTTACTATAAAATATCCTATTATCATTCCTATCGGGATTATTATCCATTTATACGGAAGTGATACCAGCACTGTTCCCAGATAATTTCCTGCTGGTATAAATCCAACATTTGCTCCTGTAAGGAAAAATACTAATCCAAGATATGTATAAACGAGTCCTATACATATTTTTATATGAAGTTTCTTGTTTAGTTTTAAAGATATTAACTGGAATATTTCAAAAAATATAAATATAGGCATAAGCGATAATGCTATTTCCTTAAAATATCTGGGAAATCTTTGTAAGAAAACCTTACCAAGTTCTACAGAATCACTTACTTCATAGATTATGTCTTCAGCAAAGCTGCTGTCTGTGCTATATAACATTCCCAATGTGAGAACTGCGATTATCGGTCCTATCGAGCATAGTGCCACCAGTCCGAAGCTATCGTTTTCGGCGTGTTTGTCGTTTCTGATAGCTGATATTCCGACTCCGAGTGCCATTATAAACGGAACCGTCATCGGTCCTGTTGTAACTCCTCCAGAATCAAATGCCACTGCCAGAAAATTTTTCGGCACAAATAACGCCAGTATAACTATTATCGTATAAAAAATGAACAATATAGGTGCAAGTGCAATTCCAAACAAAATTCTAAGAAGTGCCGCCACTAGAAATACTCCGACACCAAGTGCTACCGACATTATAAGCACAAGGTTTGGCACGGACGATACCTGTTCTGCAAGCACCTGCAGATCCGGCTCCGAAATCGTAATTATTACTCCGAGGATAAATCCTACAATTACAATAACCCACAATTTTTTCGTCCTAAGCAGGCTTCCTCCCACTCTCTCACCCATCGGTGTCATTGATAGTTCTGCTCCCATCGTAAAGAATATCATTCCTCCAATGACCAGAATCCCACCGAGAAGAAACTGTGCAAGTATGCCTGTCGGAATAGGTGCAATTGTAAATGCAAGCAACAGCACAATGAGCATTATCGGCAGCACCGACCAGACCGCTTCATGTGCCTTTTCCTTTGTTTTCTCCCTTAAACTGTGTTTCATACAAATCCCTCCTTTTTTAAGTCCGGGGTTTGTGTGAAATTATACCATATTTTCATGCTATTTCAAAACTATTTGTGCAATTTTATATTTTTTTATGATAATAATGTAAAATTATCTGAAATATCCAGTGTAAATAATAAATTTTCTATTTGTAACTTTATTTTTATATATTTTATACATCCATTTAATATTTTAGTCTTTATAATTATTTTTTCATTTATTGTTATGAAAAACCGCAAAGTTTCCAAAAAAGGCACAAAAAAACTGCTATATACCAAACTTACTTTGATATATAGCAGCGAATGACCTTCCATGCCATAAACTGTATCATTTAAATCCATTAGCATAAAATTATAATTACCACAATATCTGCCACTGGTCACTTAGTGAAACTCCCATTAATATCATGGTACAAAATATGTCACTCCGTTTTCATCTGTGTATGTTCCACCCGATGCAAAAGGTGCTTCTTCACCGTAATCGGCTATTCCTCCCATTCCGTCAGCCCATGCTGTTTTTCCGTCTACATCATATACTTTGCACCATTGATGTGTCCATGCATTTGGATTCACATGCTCCCATTTGTATCCCATACAGTCAAGTACAAGACCAAGTGCTCTTGTTGATCCCGAACATGTATATACACCTTTACACAGTACTCCATAAGCTGATCTGTAATCAGGATCATCACTTGTGTAGTAACTGTTTCCACTATAATATGCCACTATCTTTGCCGCATTTCTGATTCTTTCAAGGTCTGTATCGCCATCTACATTGTCAGCGATAAATTTTGCCATTTTATATGCCTGCGCCTCTTTTTCGCTGTCTGTGATCGTAGGTGCTGCTCCAAATCTTACAATTCCGTTTCTGACTGTAAAGAAGCTTCCGTTGTACAGACACTCACCATTGTAGCTCCAGTTCACCTGTCCCCTGTTTACATAAAACCAGTTTGAGCCATATTTAACCAGAGTTCTGTCAACCCAGTTTATGCCACCCTCTTCTATAAACCACCATACTCCATTGTATTTAAACAACGTTCTTGCATCAAAATCTACTTTTCCACCACGTACATAGCACCATACTCCCTGATAATTGCAGAGTGTTGTTGCCGAAAAATTTATCCTGCCATTTTCTATATACCAGTATTGACCGCCATATTCACAAAGACCATATGCATTCCAGTTTACTTTTCCACCGCTGACAAAATACCATGTGCTGCCATATTTGACTACTGTGCTGCTATTCCAGTCTATTTTTCCGCCTGATACAAACCACCATGTTCCATTATATTTAACTAATGTCCTTGCTGAAAAATCTACCTTTCCGCCATGTACATAAAACCAGTTTCCGTTATACTTGACAAGTGTTGCTGCTCCAAAATCTACTTTTCCACCGTGAACATACCACCAGCTTCCATTATATTTGACAAGTGTTGCTGCTCCAAAATCTACTTTTCCACCGTGAACATACCACCAGTTTCCATTATATTTGACAAGTGTTGTTGCTCCAAAATCTACTTTTCCACCGTGAACATACCACCAGCTTCCATTATATTTGCACAATGTCGCTACCGTAAAATTAATTTTTCCGTTTTCTACATACCACCAGCTTCCGTTATATTTAACAAGTGTTGTAGTGTCTGATGCTATTTCTCCATTTCTGTAATAGTTCCATCCATCTTCTTCGTGATACAGTCCGTTTTTCTGCGTCTCATCTGCTGCTGCTTTTCTTATGCCCGTGCACATAACTATAGCAGACAAGCTAAGTACCGCAAACATTACCATCATAAATTTTCTAAACATTGATTTTTCCATGTGATACCTGCCACTCAAAATGTGTTCAAATATACTCAAACACATCGAGAAATTAAAGTCCTTGCGGATACTTCTTACTGCTTCGATGTGTATGCTTTGGCGATTGTAAACAATACGCTACTCACAAGTTCTTGTACACTCCACAGTCGTAAATTCCTGCGATAGCCCGCAGTACATACTTACGTTTGCGTTTATTATGCAACTTCGTAAGTTAAAGCATCTCTTAGATTAAAGCGACATTGAAATCCCTATCATTAACATAGCCACAATCACAACGGTATATTCTGTCTGAAAGTTTCAAATCTTTCTTGATAGCACCACAGCAGTGACATATTTTGGATGACGGATACCATCTGTCTACGACTCTTAATTCAATACCATTTTCATCACACTTAGCTTTAAGCTTGGTTCTAAATTTATAGAACTTCTGTGACGCAACAGCTTTTGATAGATGGCTGTTCTTCATCATCCCTGATACATTCAAGTTTTCAATAGTGATATAAGATGGCTTGGTTTTCACTATCTCAGCTATTGATTTATTGATATAGTCAGTACGGATATTATCTATTTTATGATGAAGTCTTTGTACTTTGAGCTTTGCTTTGTATATTCTTTTGAGTGGACTCTCCTTTCTTTAAGTTCTCATATTTTCGAGAGACATCTTTGTTCTCTACGCAGTTTCTTTTCCAATTTTTTAATTCTTGTTGACTTATTGATATTTTTATAAGTTTTACCATTGGAAACAATCGCCAAGTCTTTTAAACCCAAGTCAATTCCTATACCACCATTACTATTATTAGTAATCTTAACGTCGGGAATTTCTATAAGAACTGACACATAGTATCTGTCTGCTTTGACGGATACTGTACCGCTTTTGATTTTCCATCCGTCTTTAGTTGTTGGTATATAACCTTTTTCTTTAATGCGTACCCAACCTAAAGTGGGTATGTTCAACCTATGTCTCTCACATCTACAGTCTTTAGTATTGTTCTTTACGAAATACATTTTACATCAGATTTACCTTTCTTTTTGAAATTAGGAAAAGCGCTTTGATGTTTAAAAAATCTTGTAAATGCAGTACATCCATCCTCAATAGACTTTTTTACAGCTTTTGAATACGCTTCTTTCATCCATACTTTTTCAGGATTATTAGGAATGTACTCATTATTGAGCCATACGCTAAAACTCTTGCCAGTCATAAACTTTTCACCTTTATCGTATAAAGCTTTGTTGTGACCGAGATAGAAGTTGTAAACATATCTACAAGTGCCGATAGTCTTGTTAATCTTGATTTTTTGCTCAATTGTCGGACTTATTTCCGTCTTGAAGCTCTTTAGCAATTTCCTCATCCCTTTCTATTTGTTTTTTATACTTACGAAGACCGTACAATCTGCAAGAAAAAACGTGAAGTATAGATACAATATCCTGTACAAGTTCTTCTTGCGGTGATAGTTCTTCATTGTTCACTACCACTATGGTTGTATTAAACTTCATACAGAATTTTTCAAACCAATCATAGCCAAATCTGACAAATCTATCTTTATGTGTAACTATGATAGTTTTTAATTTTTTGTTCCATTACTTCATCTAATAATTGATTCCACTTTTTACGATTGTAGTTAAGCCCACTTCCATAATCTTCAATACACTGGTCTATAATAATACCTTTAGCATTACAAAACTGTCGCAAAAATGCAACTTGATTCTGTAAATCATCTTTTTGATTTCTTGTAGACACTCTGGCATAAATAACTACCTGACGTTTATCATTTTCAATATTTATGCCTTGGAATTGAAGGTACTGGTCATAAGTATAATAACGCCTATTAGTTGGAGTTCGATTTGCCTTTAAAGTTCCTTCTCTGTCCCAGCGTTGCAATGTCTTAACAGACACACCTAACAATTCCGCAAAATCTTTTGGCTTATAATTTGTGATATTTGATGTATTCATAATAATTTACTCCTTTGAGTATATTTAAACACATTTAATCACATTTGGCAATATATTCAATTACTTATTTTTCCTCCTCACGTGCAAATTAATAGTACCTTTTTCTTATATTATGACACTTTTTATATACATAATCAAGAACTATATTTATGCCAGCCTGCTTTTATTATAGTTATATAGGAGTTACTGTTCATACGCAAGCTTGACACTGCGCTGTCAAGCTATGCGCCATAGTGCTGATCATAAAGTGATTACAGCACAATTTCCTATATAACAAAAACCGGCAGCGTTCTGCTGTCGGTTTAATGTCTCTATCGTCTGTTAGCCGGTTCTACGTTTACACTTTTTCCTTTGATCTTTACATTCTTCATTGCACGGAGCACGTCTTTTCCGTAATCTTTTGGCACCTCGACAAATGTATAGTTATCGTACATATCTATCGCTCCGACAACTTTACCCGGTATCTTTGCCTCTCCTGCCACAGCGCCTAAAATATCACCCGGTTTTATTTTCTGCTTCTTTCCTATATTGATGAAAAGCCGTACCATGCCCTCTTCTGCACCCGTATCCTCATCGAATGCACTGTCCATATCCCTGTCTTCTTTGGATAATTCAATCCCCGATATGGACTGTTTTAAAAACGCTGCCGCAATGTCCATTGCAGTGTAATCAGATGTATTTACCTGCTGTTCTATGAGTTCTATCATGTCGCGCAGATTCTCGTTTTCGATAATATTTCCAATCTCTTCGAGTACCTTTTCAGCCTTTATAGATGCCACATCATCTCTTGAAGGGATAGGCTGTGCATAGATTTTTGTCTTGCAGTACCGCATGATATCCTTTAGTTTGTAAACTTCTTTTCCTTTTACAAAAGAAAATGCCCTTCCACATCTTCCGGCACGTCCGGTACGTCCTATCCTGTGGACATAATACTCATCGTCCTGAGGTATATCAAAGTTAAAGACCGCCTCGATATCGTCTACATCTATTCCTCTTGCTGCAACATCTGTTGCAATAAGGATTTCCGTTTTTCCGTTTCTGAAATTCTTCATCACACGATCTCTCTGCTGCTGCTTCATATCTCCGTGAAGTGCCTCGGCAAGATATCCACGGCTTGTAAGTTCTGAGGCAAGTTCATCCACCATTCTTTTTGTATTACAGAACACAACTGATAATTTAGGTGAATAATATTCTAAAAGACGTGTGAGTACATCTATTTTATCATGTCTTCTGACATCATAATAGTACTGCTCTATATTTGGAACTGTCAGCTCCTTCTTTGTTATTTTGATATGCTTTACATCTTTTTTCTGATACTTTCTTGTTATGTCAAGAATAGGCTTTGGCATTGTTGCAGAAAAAAGCACTGTCTGGTGATCCTCGTTTGGAATATATTCAAGGATTGTCTCAATATCCTCACGAAATCCCATGTTCAGCATCTCATCAGCCTCATCAAGGACTATCGTATCAACACACTCACATTTTATCGTGTGTCTGCGCAGATGATCCATTATCCTTCCCGGCGTTCCGATTATGATCTGGGCACCGCCCTTTAACGACTTTATCTGGCGTCCGATATCCTGTCCTCCATATACGCAGAGCACTTTTACACCATGCATATATTTTGCAAACTTTCTTATTTCTTCTGCTGATTGTATAGCAAGCTCCCTCGTAGGTGAAAGAACGATCGCCTGCGTCTTTTTATTATGTGGATCTACTTTCATGAGAAGCGGGATTCCAAACGATGCCGTCTTTCCTGTTCCTGTCTGTGCCTGTCCTATTACATCAGAGCCACTAAGTACAGCCGGGATCGCCTGGCTTTGTATAGGAGTTGCCTCCTCAAATCCGATCTCCTTTATAGCTCTCATTATCTGTGGGGTAAGATTCAATTCTTCAAACTTTACTGTTTCCATATATTTCCTTCCTAAAACACATATGTGTGTACCATTACACAATAAAAGGACGCTGGCTATATAAAGTCAGCGTCCTTTATCTGATAGCGTATCTAAGAATAGCAGTAATCGTTCATTTTGTCAAACTTAGAAGCCTTAATATTCTATAGATCACTATGATCTTTTTTTGCGGTATACAGATACTCCGATCATTCTTTGCTGAAATCCATAAGTGCAATGTATAATGCCATGTTCTGGTCATCTCCGCCGTTTGGTGATTTTTAGTGTTTGTTATTGTGCCTCATCAGTTACTGAAATAACATAATCAGAAGCATGCTCAAATGTAAACTGTGCTGTTCCATCATTCTTTACGAGTACCGAAACCTGTCCTTCAAGCTTCTTTGTATCAGGATTATAGTAATACAGATTTGCATACTGTCCTGCATATTCTTTTCCTATTTCCAATGAAAGGACCGGTTTAAATCCAAATTCTCCATCATGTCCAAGACTTACCTGAAGTGTTTTCTTTACATCTTTTCCAAGATTACTGTTCTTTATTACATTTTCCGGTACAGCATTTCCACCTACAGTCACTGACATATCTATATCTTTAGATGGTATTTTTGAAATATCTGCTCCGTTTATGATCCATTTGATTCCATTTCCCATGTCAAGGACAAGCTTCTTGTCTGTTCCCTTTAATGCCTCAAGTATATTTGTAGGAAGTATTCCGGATTCATCCATCTTTACAGAAAGAACTGCTTTTGGATCTGCATTTTTAATTGCATCTGCTTCCTTATCCCAGTCGACAGTTTCTTTTGCTGCTGTTGTAACAGTTTTTTCTGTACTATCTGCTGTTGTAGCAGTTTTTGTTGTGTCAGATGCTGTTGTATCATCCTTCTTTACATCTTCTGTTTTCGATGTATCGTCCTTCTTTACATCTTCTGCTTTCGATGTATCGTCCTTCTTTTCATCTTCTGCTTTCGATGTATCATCCTTCTTTATATCTTCTGCTTTTGATGTATCGTCCTTCTTTACATCTTCTGCTTTTGATGTATCGTCCTTCTTTACATCTTCTGCTTTCGATGTATCGTCCTTCTTTACATCTTCTGTTTTTGATGTGTCATCTTTCTTTACATCTTCTGTTTTTGATGTATCGTCTTTCTTTTCATCATCTGCCACAATATCTTTTCTTACTTCGATAATGTAGCTTGGATCATATGCCGGTGCAAGATCATCTGTATTTACAGATATTGTCTTTACATCATTTGTAAGAATAACACCTTTAAGTGCAGGAACCGTTACTGTAACTTTTCCATCTGACACTGTGTATCTGCTTCCTGAGATCAAGTCAGTAAGCTCTGATGCACTTACACCCAGATTTTCTGTATCAATAGTTATCTCCTGCTCATTTAAGCTGTTGTTTGAAAGCACGATCATGCGGTCTGTATCATCGCCTCTTACATAACTCATTATATTATCGCCCTGTTTCAAATGGCTCTACCGTTCCTGTCCTAAGTCTGCATAGCTGTTTCTGATCTGAGCAAGTGTTGCATACCATGTGACAAGCTCCTTATTTCCTTTGCCCCATTCAAATGCACGTCTGTCATCAGGATCATCTGCTCCTACCATGCCGATCTCATCTCCATAGTAGATTGTAGGCGCTCCGGCATATGTAAACTGCATGAAAGCTACAAGATACTGTCTTTGTTTTGCAAGCTCAGAGGTTGTCTCATATCTTGGGAATGCTCCGTTTATTGTTTTGTCTTCCCTGTCATCACCGATTCCGTCAAGGAATGATAAAACTCTGGAGGTATCATGTGAGCTTACAAGGTTCATCATTGCATAAAATGCTTCCTTTGGATAACGCTCACGTATTCTTTCAAGTGTATTCATCGCATCCTGTGCGCTTCCGCCCTTTGCAAAGCCTATGACAGCATCCCTGAATACATAATTCATTACTGAATCATACATATCTCCAAGTAAATATTTTGAAGCATCTGTCCAGATCTCTCCGATAATTACATTGTCATCATCAAGCGCTTTTACCGATTCACGGAAATTCTGCCATGTCTCATCTGAAACCTCGTTTGCAACATCAAGTCTCCAGCCGTTTGAACCTTTTTCGAGCCAGTACTGGGTTACACTTGTTTTGTCGTCATTTCCTATGATCTCTTCTCCCCAGTTTCCTGTCTGATACTCAGAACCATTTGTTGATTTTATAACAGGCATACTGTCATATCCCCACCAGCCTTCGTATCCGTATACAGCTTTTCCTGCTCTTTGTCCGATCGAATCTTTGACCTCGTTTTTATCATCGTCCTTTAAAGTATCCTGTGTTACATTAAACCACTCAGTGTAAGAGAAGTCTGTTATTCCATACTTATCCTCAAAGTATTTCTTTGCGATCGTCTGTGCTTCGTCTATGCTTACATCTTTTTCAGACATTGTATCATATACATATGCCCAGTATGGATAAGCTCCAACCTTGTCCGTTCCGGCTTCAAGATATTTGTAATAACGATCGAAATAGATAGAATCGTCTGACACATGGTTAAATACTCCATCGAGTACTACATGCATATTATTTTCTTTTGCAATATTCACTAACTCTTCAAAATCCCCGAGAGTTCCAAGGATCGGATCGATCTTTGTATAGTCACTTGTGTCATATCTGTGGCTTGATATTGAAGAAAATACTGGGTTTAAGTAAATTACATTTACCCCGAGTGCTTTAAGGTAATCTATTCTTTCTGTGATTCCCTTTAAGTCTCCTCCGTATATCTCATTGCTCCAGTTTCCGTCTCCGTAAAATGCTCCGGCTGCTTCATATTCTTCTTTTGTAAGGCGCTCCTCCTGCTCCGGATTCTCCGGAAGTGTATACCAGTCATTCACATATTCATAATTTTCTGTACCTCTTGCAGATATCTGAGCCTTATCATTTGATTCGTCTGCATCATAAAATCTTTCAGGGAATATCTGGTAAATGACTGCATTCTTCATCCAGTCAGGTGTCTCATATCCATCCTTATATACAATAAGATCATATGGCTTAATGTTTGTCAGATCTGTGACTGTTCCTGTTCCGTAGTTTCCGTCATCATCTGCATAGATTGATACAGAAAAGCCATTTGAGATTGCAAAATAATATGTATTTGCTCCTATCTGGCTGAACTTTGTTGTAACTGTCCATTTCTGGATTCCATCAACGGCTTCGCCGTCTTTTTCCATCTCGAGATTGTTTTTCTCCATTCCCTTGATGACAAGCTTTACTGATGTGATATCCTCTCCTGTCTGGATCTTGAATGTCACATTCTCTCCTGTTGCCACAGCTCCGAATGGATCTTTAAATTCTATATCTTTAGAATCATATTTTACATTTTCTGTCTCGATCGCCTGATCTGATGCGTTGCAATAATATATCTCAGAAACAGGATCAAAGTAGAATGTAACACGCTTTGCTGCTTCTAATTTAAATTCACTAAACTCAAATTCTTTTTCATTATATGTAAGCTTTATGTCCGAATATGTACCTTCCCCTAAATCGACTGCTGCTGTATATATTCCTGTAAGTCCACTATCGCTTAATTTTGTTCCGTCCTCAATACCGCTTCCTGACAGTGATACATCTGCGATAATGTAATCTACTGATGTTGCAGTAAGATGTGTGTAGTCATTGTAATAAACTGTTACATCCTGTGTATCCGGTACTGTGAGAGCTATATTGCTGCCACCCTGGATTCCGTCTGCTCCATAGTTTTCTGTCCATGCTTTGTCTAATGCAATCTTGTACTCATAGTTTCCAGCCGGAACATCTTTAAATGTGTATTCATACATTCCGTTTCCTTTGTATGTCATAACATTTGATGCGGCATTCCAATTTCCATCGTCTGATGGGAGTGTTCCCGGAATACTTACTGTTCTTCCTGCATATTCAGGCTTCTCATATAATGAGTAATCGTAAGCTCCTACCGTAACTTTTTCTGCTGCTCCATCAAGAACTTTTTCGCCATCCACCTCATAGTAATAAACTATCTCGGCTTTTTCATCACCAAAGCTTATCGCACCTGATGAATATCCCCCATTACCGGTCTTTTTACACGAAACCGTTGTAAGCGCTTTTTCGTCTGCTTCGACTTCTGATCTTATTCCATACACAAGTGAGACATTTTCTGCATCATCTGCAACCGTGATAAACTCTACGTCTCCATTTCCTTTACTTACGATCTCAGCCTTTGCCGGTGCTGCCTGCATTCCAAGATACTGAGCAACATCAGATGGATTATTTACAGTATCGTAAAGTCCTTCTGTCGATGCATCATATAAAAATACAACATTTGTGTTGTCCTCTGATATGTTAAGTGATGTGTTTCCGTCTTTTTTCTCATACCAGTTTGTGTAATCAAATATTGTTTTATACTCATAAGCTCCCTTGTTAAATACTTTCTGATAAAGATAAAGCGTGTCCGAAATCTGTGTGAATTCATATCCTTTCACACTAGCTTCCCATGCATCGTTATCTCTTGCAGAGCCTATAAGTGATACTGTTGTACAAAATGCCGGCTTTGTAACAGTTCCTGTATTCTGTGTTATGTCGATAGGTTCTGAAGATACAGAATCATACAGTTTCCCATTTATCTCATCACAGAATATTGTAACTGATGTTGTTCCTGCCGGAATTGTAATTTCCACATCATTTCCATCTTTTCCGATTGAATGATCCCAGCCATCATCAAATGCCACCTTATATTTAATATCAGCATCTGTTTCTACCGCATTCATATAAAATGTGCGCTCATATATACCGCCTCCGATATAATCAAGCTCCGCATTTTCATCCGCCGGATCCCAGCTTCCAATAGTATATGCAGATTCCGGATCTGATGCATCTTTTAAGTATGAAAAGCCATCGAGCGTTCCAACCCATGCGGCTGTATGTACTATTGTTTCATTAACTGAATCCTTAAGTTCTCCATTTTGCAGTCTGAAATATACATCCCCTGCTGCATCAAGGGTTACTGTATCAGACAATGATGTCTCTTCGCCGTTTATTAAAAGCGTTGCTGTGCTTTCCCCTGCAGGCAGTGCCACTTTTGCCTCGTAAACACCATTATTATAAAGATCAAGCGTATTTAATGTATCGCCAATCTTTACCTGAACCAGATCTGATACCTTAGAGGTTAACTGTGCTGTCGTATCTTCTGTCTCATCAGCCATTACAGGCTGTGCTGTCTGCGGCAGTGTCTGAAATACACTCGCAGCCATAACAAAAGCAAGCGACACACTAGTCACTCTCCCTGTTAATTTCTTCATATTTTCCTCTCCTTGCCTTAATTTTGGGTACTTATTTTCGTACCTTTTCGTACTTTAATTATATTCTTTTCGTTTTTTTTCGGCAATTAGGAGAAATATAGAATATGAACATGCTTTTTTAGTAATAATTACCATTTTATAAGCAAAATAGACCCATATCTTTTATGAATAGTACTTTTAGTCTTGAATATTTTAGATAATTTTCGAAACAAATATTTGTGAAATATTTTTTTCGAAAAAAAGTGTACTGTTTTCGCAGCTGATATTTTTTTCTTTTCATACACAACTTATTATAGTAATATGTAGATTGCAAAATTAAATATTGATGGTGTCGTCCGGGGGCGGGCTTATGCATCTTCCGTTAGCGGAACTCGTCTGGATTGCTAATTTGTCGGTGCCTGCTTCCGGCTCTTTCGATTATTTATGTTCATTCTACAGCTGTACACTCGCACCACGGCGTCCGCCTATGGAACACACTCGATTTCTGACGTGTCGTGTGGGAGTTAATGCCGATTTACAGCTAGAGGTTGCACGGGCGCACACACGTTCAAGCTTGTAGTCTAAATCAACTTCACAACGTAAATAGCGCGTTTGGAGCACCCGTGCATAATAAACTCAGCTGGAAACGGCATTTACTCCCACTAGACTAAGGAGTATGAGAGCGTGTGCCATAGGCGGACGCCGTGGTGCGAGTGTGCATCTGGAGAATGTACACAAACTTCGAGCCGGAAACAGACACCTGACAAATTTACGCAATCCGGGCGAAATGTTCCGCTAACGGAAGATGCATAAGCCCACCCCCGGACGGCACCTTACCACAATAGAATGTTGAGAATTTAAGTAAATAATTAAAGAGGTAAAATACATGAGAATAGATGAAAATATAAGAAGGCTCCTTGAAAATGAAGTAAAAATCCACCTGGCAGAGATACGATTTTTATATGAAAAACTGGACCATAAATTCGGTCTTCATGCGGCACGGATTCCTGTAACATTTGGATTTGAGGAAGACAGTCTTGGTTCCTATACCCCAAAAGCCGGTCAAAATGAAGAGGAATTTCATTTTTCACTTTTATTTATAGGGTACTGCGTAGAAAATCCACTTTCAAAAAGCGACCGTTTTGACCTCTACAAACATGAATATGCCCATTATATGCAATACAATATGGAAATTCCAAAGAAATATACATGGCAGCCCGGAATACACGGAAGTGCATGGAAATACTGCTGTTCACTCGTCGGAGCCGCACCTACGCCATATTACAAAGTTGGCGAAAGTCTCATAAAACATGACTATGATGCTGCTCTCAAAAATAAAATACACGATAAGAGCATACCTATCCGCGATAGGTATAATCGTCAGAAAGAATACGAACGCTCAAAAAACAGTATTGTAAAATATAATAAAGGAGATATGGTAAATCATCCGAAATTCGGCCCCGGAACAATTGAACAGATAGAAAAACTTGAAGGGTCTGTGCGGCTTCACATACGTTTTGGTGATGATCTTAAAAAGATAGATCAGAAATGGCTGCTCCGTACCAAATATAAATGATAAAAACTGCGCAGTCTACACCTTAATCCGGCACTGCGCAGTTCTTTTGTATATACGGCAAAATCTCATTCTATTGTTATAGTAAATTCTTTCTTGTATTCCTCTCCGGCAGCGAGTTTATTTCCATACTCACGTTCTGCCAGTGTTCCGGCAAAATCAGCCCTGTCACATCTTCCATACCACGGCTCAATACATACAAACGGTGCATTTTTTCCTGCCGGTGACCAGAGTCCAAAGAGCGGTGCGTCAAAGATTACTGTAAGATATGGCTTTTTGTCAGGTGTACAAAGACTTACCTTTGATGCCTGTTTTCCCTCTATGATAAGAGCATCCTTGTCAAACATATGCTCATCTATCTTACAAAATCCATTCTCGTTTTTTAAAGTATATACGTCATTTAAAAGAAGTCCGTCACTGTTTAAAAGTCCATATTTAAGATCTTTTTCTGTATCAAATTTAATATAGCAGTCAGACTGCTTTATATCATCCGATACCGGACACATAAATGCAGGATGTCCGCCGATCGAGAAGAGCAGTTCTTTTGTATCTATATTTTTAACTATCCAATACACTTTTATACTGCTGCCCTCAAGCTTATAACCTACCTTAAGTTCAAATTCAAATGGATATTTCACAAGTGTTTCCATATTTGAGCGGAGCAGAAACCATGCTTCATCATTTTTCTGTGATTCGATTTCAAACTCCATGTCACGGGCAAATCCATGCTGTCCCATTGGATATTCTCTGCCGTTGTATATATATTTTTTCCCGTTCAGGCTTCCTACAAACGGAAACAATACCGGCGCACTTCTTTTCCAGTACTTTTCATCTGCGTCCCACAGATACTGCACTGCCGTTTCCTTCCCTGTTATGCTTGACAGCTCTGCTCCTTTTGAGTTTATTGTAACTTCTAAAATATCATTTTCTAATTTAATTTCCATTTTCTACTCCTTTTCCATTCCTTTAAGTTCCGGAATGATGGTACACAACATTACTATAAAACAAATACTTCCACCTATAACATTTGACACCGGTTCTGCCATAAACACACCATCCGTTCCCAATCTGAAAACATATGGCAGTATGTATGTGAGTGGAACGACTATAAATACCTTCCGAAGCAGTGAGAAAAATATCGCCTGTTTCTTTTTATTGAGTGATTTGAAAACTGTCTGGCCTGTATACTGAAGCAGCATAAATATAAATGCTGCAAAATACAATTTCATCGCCGGGACAGCATCGACAAGTATCTCCTTGCTTGAGCTGAAAATACCTATCAGAAATTCCGGTACATTTATTATGACGATCCACATCAGGACCGTGTAGACTAAAGCCATGCATGCCATTGTTATTATTGCACATTTTACACGCTTTGGCCTTCTTGCCCCATAATTATAGCTTATTATAGGTGATGAACCTTCGACTATTGCAAATATCGGAGTCTCTACCATCTGGCGCACACTTGATACGATTGTCATTACAGATATGTATACATCACCGCCTGTAACAGACAGCACATTGTTACAGCATATAGATACAATGCTGTTTGTAAGCTGCATTATAAAACCGGAGGTTCCAAGGCTGATGATGTTTTTTGCATACTCCGAGTATTCACGCAATTTTTCCCAGCCCAGAAAGCTGATTTTGTACTCAGATCTTTTTCGCAGAAAGTAAATGACAAATCCGGCTGACAGACATTGTGATATTACCGTTGCAATAGCTGCCCCAACTATCTTGTAGTTTAATGCAAATATGAAAACCGGATCAAGTATGAGATTTGCAACTGCACCTATCGTAACAGAAAGCATCCCTGTAAGCGCATATCCCTGTGAATTAATAAACGGATTCATTCCTGTCGCAAGCATTGACGGGATCGTGCCGATCAGATATATCATCATATATGGATATGCATAGACGAGTGCATCCTGTGAAGCCCCAAATAAAATAAGCAGTGGCCTGGCAGACACCAGACCAATTATCATTATGGCGGCAGCACATATGCATAACATGGAAAATGCCGTATTTATTATAATCTGTGCTTTATTTTTTTCTCCCATTCCTCTATTTATAGAAAATAATGGAGAACCACCACTTCCGAACAGATTAGCGAAAGCTGTTATTATGATTATAAGTGGAAAACAAAGTCCTACCGCACCAAGCGCCGCTGTTCCGATATCCGGTATCCTTGCAATATAGATCCTGTCTACGATATTATACAAAAGTGTTAATATCTGAGCCGCAAGCATCGGAACAGCCGCATTTAAAATATTACCTGTTATCTTTCCATTTTCAAAATCAATACGTTTCATTATATCATCCAAATCAATCTGACAATAAATGCAGCAACCCAGGCGATCACACACTGCCAGACTACTACACCCGCAGCCCATTTTCCCCCAAGCTCTCTCTTTATTGAAGCTATCGCCGCAACGCAAGGTGTATAAAGCAGACTGAACACAAGTAATGATGCCGCTGATAATGATGATATTGCTGTGCTTACAGATGTTCCGAATAAGATCTGTAAAGATGATACAACACTTTCTTTTGCCATAAATCCGCTTATAAGAGCTGTGCATATGCGCCAGTCCCCAAGTCCAAGCGGTTTAAACAGCGGTACAAGCACTCCTGACAATGCTGCAAGCATACTGTTCTTTGAATCACTTACAAGGTTAAAATGAACATCGAAGCTTTGTAAAAACCATATACAAAGAGTTGCGATCAATATTACTGTAAATGCTTTCTGCAGGAAATCTTTTGCTTTCTCCCACAACAACTGACCGACATTTTTTATTCCCGGCATTCTATAGTTAGGAAGCTCCATTACAAATGGAACTGCATCCCCTTTAAAGAGGACTTTACGATATAATATGGCATCTATTATTCCTATCATGATTCCAAGGAAATAAAGCCCTGCCATAATAAAACCTCCTTTTCCCGGGAAAAATGCGCTGATAAAAAATGCATATATAGGCAGTTTTGCCGAACAGCTCATAAACGGTGTAAGAAGTATAGTCATCCTTCTGTCACGCTCACTCGGCAGTGTACGTGTCGCCATTACCGCAGGAACTGTACATCCAAATCCTATGAGCATTGGAACTATGCTTCTTCCTGAAAGTCCGATCTTTCTAAGTAATTTGTCCATAAAAAATGCAACTCTTGCTATATAGCCACTGTCCTCCATAAGTGAGAGGAAGAAAAACAGCGTCACAATTATAGGCAGAAAGCTTAAAACACTTCCCACTCCGGCAAAAATCCCATCTATCACAAGACTGTGCAGCACTTCGTTTACTCCTGCTGCTGTGAGTGCTTTGTCTGTTATATCTGTAATCCACTCAATTCCAAGTGCAAGCAGATCCTGAAGCCCTGCACCTATAACGTTAAAAGTCAGATAAAATACCGCTAACATTATAGCTATAAAACATGGTATAGCTGTGTATTTTCCGGTGAGTATTTTATCTATTTTCTGGCTGCGGAGGCGTTCTTTGCTTTCTTTTGGCTTTACGACCGTACTCTCACATACTTTCTCGATAAACGTAAAACGCATATCGGCGATCGCAGCACTTCTGTCTAAGCCACGCTCCTTTTCCATCTGTATTATAAGATGCTCAAGTGTCTCTGTTTCATTTTTATCGAGATGCAGCTGCTTTAATATGATGCTATCGCCCTCTATCAGTTTAGTTGCTGCAAATCTAAGCGGAATACCCGCATTTTTCGCATGATCCTCTATAAGATGGCACACAGCATGTATGCATCTGTGGACTGCACCGCCAAAATCCTTTTCATCGCAAAAATCCTGCCGTCCCGGTCTTTCTTTATATTTCGCAATATGTACGGCGTGGCGCACAAGCTCATCAACACCCTCGTTTTTAGCTGCTGATATCGGAACAACCGGAACTCCCAGAAGTCCTTCCATCTTATTTACATCTATGGAGCCGGAATTTCCCGTAACCTCATCCATCATATTAAGAGCTATGACCATCGGTATATCCATCTCCAAAAGCTGCATTGTCAGATAAAGGTTTCTCTCGATATTTGTAGCATCAACGATATTTATAATTGCCTTAGGGGCATTATCCAGCACAAAATTTCTCGATACGATTTCCTCGCTGCTGTACGGAGACATTGAATAAATTCCCGGAAGATCCGTGATCTGTGTATTCGGATAGCCTTTTATCGCTCCGTCTTTTCTGTCAACTGTAACTCCTGGAAAATTTCCGACATGCTGGTTGGAACCTGTCAGCTGGTTAAAAAGCGTGGTTTTCCCGCAGTTTTGGTTTCCGACAAGTGCATATGTAAGCATCTCTCCTGCCGGAAGCGGATCTTCTTCACCTTTTACATGATATTTTCCTTCTTCTCCAAGTCCCGGGTGAGCAGTTTTGCTTAGCTCTTTTGGTCCCTCATGGTTTCTTGAACGCTTCTGTATCGGTTCAACTTCTATCTGTGCTGCATCATCAAGACGAAGAGTAAGTTCATACCCATGAAGCTGCAGCTCCATAGGATCCCCCATCGGGGCAAATTTAACAACTGTAACCTCTGCCTTTGGGATAACTCCCATATCAAGGAAATGCTGGCGCAGCGCACCATCACCACCCACTGTTTTAATTCTGGCACTCTCTCCTATGCCAAGTTCTTTTAATGTCATTTTATCGCTTCCTAGTGTATTTATTTATAATTTAAACTTCCCACATTATATTGCGGCAAGGTGCCGTCCGGGGTGCGGGCTTACGCTTCTTCCGATAGCGGAACTCGTCAGGATTGCTAATTTGTCGGTGCCTGTTTCCAGCTCTTTTGATTATTTATGTTCATTCTACAGCTGTACACCCACGCCACGGCGTCCGTCTATGGCACACACTCGATTTCTGACGTGTCGTGTGGGAGTTAATGCCGATTTACAGCTAGAGATTGCACGGGCGCACACACGTCCAAGCTTGTAGTCTAAATCAACTTCACAACGTAAATAGCGCGTTTGGAGCACCCGTGCATAATAAACTTAGCTGGAAACGGCATTTACTCCCACTAGACTAAGGAGTATGAGAGCGTGTGCCATAGACGGACGCCGTGGCGTTGGTGTGCATCTGGAGAATGTACACAAACTTCGAGCTGGAAACAGGCACCTGACAAATTTACGCAATCCGGACGAAATGTTCCGCTATCGGAAGAAGCGTAAGCCCGCACCCCGGACGGTACCATCAACATTATACATATGGGAAGTTTTAGTTTATGATATGAATACAGACAGCTTTTTTTGTTCCCATGTGATAACAGGTCCAAGGAAAAATGCAACGGCAAATGTAACCACGCCGATATTTCCACCCATGATCCATCCGAGCAGCAAAAAGATGATATCCCATGACATTCTAATGAATTTGAAAGGAATATTTTCTGCCCTTTCCGATACGATAAATGCGATCGCATCATATGGCGAGGTTCCCAGTCCCGCCGTCATGTACATCGCCGCACCGAGTATGAATACTATGAGTGCCGGGATTAGTATGATTATTCTTGTAGTTGTGTTTTGAAAAAGTTCTGCCGGCAGTGTTTTTGAATATATAAAACGGCAGAAATCTGATATATAGCCGATAAAGACCATATTGGCAATAGTTCCAAAGCCTATAAGACTGGTATCTGCCAAAAATACAACTACAAACAATATTATATTTATAAGAAGCTGTGCTGTTCCAAAGCTAAGCGGCACATGGCTTATAACGCCCTGTGTGAACGCTGAACACGGATCTGTTCCAAATGAGACTTCTATGATCCATGAAAGTCCAAATCCCTGTATCAAAACCCCAAGTATCACCATGATAAGCCTGTTTTTAAACTTATCCGGTCTTGCAAACCATTTTAAATTCTTCATATACCCCATTTCTCCCGTACATAATTTATATATTTATCTTAAATATCTTACCACAAAGCGTGTTCCTTCGCATTCTTTTTTTTCATTAAATAGATCATCAACCATTACATATCCATTGTCATGTCTTATTATCGACTCGGCAAGTGATAATCCTATCCCTACGCTGTCTGCAGCAAAGTCCTGCCCCCTGTAAAAGCGCTTAAATATATTTTTCTTATCCTCATCGCTTATCGCCCTGCCATCATTTTCGACAACAATCTCATCATACATTTCATAACTATAATATCCTATTGCCACGTTTTTTGCTGCATGCTCAACTGCATTTTTAACTATGTTTGTAACCGCCTCTGTCTGCCAGTAACTGTCACAATAAACCACTGCATTTCTGTCGCTGTCTTTTTTGATCTTAAGACTTATATCTTTAAGATCACAAAGTGCCGTCACTCTGTCAGCTGCGCTTTCTGTTATGTCAGAAAGCTTTGTTTCTTTTTCATTGAACTCGACAACATCCGCTTCAAGCCTTGATAGTTTAAGGATTGCCGAAACCATGTGTGAAATATTTACGACATCATGCTTTGCCCTGCGCAGTATCCTGTTTTTTGAAGCCTCATCCATATCCGGATTGTCTTCTAAATTTTCAAGATTTATTGAAAGTGATGTAAGCGGTGTTTTTAATTGATGTGAAATATCAGAAAGAGAATCTTTAAGCATTATCTTGTCTGCTTTTGCATTTTCTGCCGTCTCACGCATCATTACCGCTGTTTTATATAATTCACTTTTAAGTATGGAAACTGCTCCCTCCTTGCTGTCATCCATCTTAAGCATATAGCTGCCCTCATTTATCCTCCTTAAGCAGGCGGTCATCTGGCTTATCTGGTTTTCATAATATCTGCGCTGACTAAAAATATACCCCAAAAAACCGGCTGACATAAATACGATAACAGCTATATCTATAATTATAAATTTTTTCATTTCTTTGTCATTTTCCATGATCACTGAATCAGACTCCATATCGATCCCATACTTTTGCATAAATTCTTTTCCGTTATCATCATATTTTTCTGATACATTATAATTTAAAATTTCTGCTATGCTGCTGCCTGTAACATCCGGATATTTTTCCTGTACAAGGGCGCAGATTCTGGCAGCGGCCAGATTATAATTTTTTGTATATGCCCTGTACTGAAAAAAGACAGCCACCGAAATGACTGCCGCACATATGCATGTATACATAATCGCAAACGTTATAAATATTTTTCTATCTTCAGAATTTGCCATATTACTTAATTATCCTCCGTGTCAATCCTGTAACCGATACCCTTTACAGTCTTTATCACATCATCCCCGATTTTCTGCCGTATCCGTTTCATGTATACAGTAACGGTGTGATCGTATACATCATTTCCCGTGGCCTCCCAGATACAGTCAATGACTGCATCTCTGGAAACTGCTTTATTGTGATTGCAAAAAAGGAGATCCAGTATGCGAAGTTCAAGACTCGAAAGTGAAACTGCTTCTCCATCTTTTTTTACTTCCTTTTTTTCTATGTCGTAATTTATGTTTTTTGCTTTTAGCACGGATACGGAATTCTTTCCTTCCTGCCGCATAAATACACGGTTTACCCTTGCTTTAAGCTCTCTTACGGAAAAAGGCTTTGTAATATAGTCCTCTGCCCCAAGCTCCAGACCTTTTACTATGTCATTTTCCTCATCCTTTGCTGTAAGAAATATAACCGCCAGCCCATGCTTTGCAAGATGCTTTTTATAAAATTCAAAGCCATCTCCGTCCGGAAGCCCCACATCAAGCAGCACAAGGCCTGGAGAACATTGCGATAGAAGTTCCCCGGCCTCCTTGATATTTTTTGCTGTATACAGCTTGTATTCCGGTTCTGTAAATATATCACACAGTCCTTCGGTTATCCCTTTATTGTCCTCTACAAGAAGTATTTTTTTCATTCAATCCTCTTACAAGTTTTCATTTTTTATCGTATCTATGATGTTGTTGTGTTTTAACTTTTCCATAGATAAAAACATGATAGCATAAATGAGCAATATTACAACTATTATACATGCACAGACAGCACCGGTCGGCGGATCATATATGATGACTGTATCCAGCCTGTTTTCAATCCTGCATATGATATATGATATTATAAGTCCGGCAGGAATTCCTATTATAAGTGCTTTTACAGAGATAAAAAGACTTTCCAGCCTGATCATTTTTGCAAACTGTTTATCTGTCATTCCAATACTTCTTAGCGTTGCAAACTCACGTTTTCTAAGCTCCATTCCGGTTCCAAGTGTATTGATTATATTTGTTATTCCTATAAGTGAGATCACTATGATAAGCCCGTAAGCAAAAATACCGATCAGCATATAAAATGCTTTTTCATTTTTCATGATTGCATCGTAATTTGTGATATTGTAGCTGAAGCTTATCGTTTTTTGCATATCACTCATAAGGGTTTCCAGATCATCCTGATATTTGTCGGCATCCTCCACATTCACATATGCCACCTGATACGGTCTGCCCTCATAATCACATTTTCCGTCTTTCCAAAGACTGTCAAATGTTTTCTGATCCATAACCATTACCGGTGAACTGAATGACTGTTCATATCCAAGCGGTCTTTCATCCGTAACACCTGCGAGTGTGACATCCACAGTTTTTCTTATACCTTCATCACTCTGTTCACTCAAATCAGCTGCAGTCTCATCCGTGTCCTTCTCATCCGGCTCAGTATTTTGTACTTCGCTTTCCATGGTATCTGCCGTATATCCAAGTGAAATCGTATCCCCGGCCTTATAGTTAAAGAGCCTTATTTCCTTATCTGTATATTTGTTTGTTTCTTCATTTAATACCGAAATCTGTCCTCTGTTTATAAGTATTGCCTTTCCATCCGTGTCATCAAAGCCTGCGTTTTTTGAATAAGCCCCAAACGAATCATCATCCATGACAGCTATGTCAAATACTGCATTTACAGCTTTGGAATTGTCAGCCATATAGTATTCTTTATAGTAATCTCCGTATTCTTTTGTCATATCCGGATCGTCTACATCGAAATAATATGTTTTTGTTACATCATAATCTTTTACGCCACTTATACTGTTTATCGCATCCACGATCGTATCATTAGATATTTTCCCTCCTTCCGGGGTAACATTGACGTCAATATTATAATCTTTCTTTCCATATGACATTTCCACAAGATGATATGCCATTGACATAAAATATGATGTTACAATAAATGTGACTGAACATATTACGATTGAAACAATAGTTGTTCTGTATTTTCTATTATTTCTTTTAATGTTTTTGTATGAAACAATCCCTCCAATCCCCCATATCCTGCCGATGAATCGAGGTGTTTTAAATTTCTCTGCCTTTAATTTTATTTCATTTGTATTTCTTATCGCCTCAAGTGGTGTAACCTTTGCGGCTTTCCGTGCACTCCCGATCGCAGAAAAATATATTGTAATCACTGCAAGAAGCAATGCAAATACAAGGGCTGTGACAGAAATATTAAAGACAAGCGCAGCTCCTATCCATTCCGATAATATTATATTTGCGACCTTCGTAAGTACATATGCTGCAAGTACACCGCTTCCTATTCCAATCGGGATACCCACAATACCAAGCATTGCCGCCTCTGTTTTTACACTTTTTCTTATCTGTCTTTTTGTTGCACCGATGCTTGAAAGCATTCCATACTGCCTGATCTTCTCAGTTATTGATATACTAAAGCTGTTTTTTATGCAATATACAGAAGTGAGTATTATTATAAACGCAACAATTGCAGCTATCACAAAAAGTGCCTTAAATAATCCATCGATAGGATATAAGCATTCATATCTTATAAGGGAATCATTCTGTCCCAAAACATATTTTACATTGTTAAGCTGTTTTTGGTATTCATCTATCTGCTGAACTGAAAAGTCAGCATTTCCATCATTTACACTCTTAAACAACTCCTTATCTACACCCAGAACCGCTGCTGTCACTTCATAACGGTTTCTTAAGCCTTTTTGTGTGTAACGTGCATACACAGTCATACCATATGCATCATTTTCCGTTATCCCCTGCTTTCCATATGTGATAAAAGTATATCCACATGCACTGTAATCTTCAAATCCATAATTTGGACGTTCGATCATCCCGACAATCTTATAAGTTTTGGAAACTGTATCCGTTAATTCTTCCCCATCACTTAAATATGGTGTGTCCTGTCCCAGTATATCTCCCGGTTGTTTTTCTGCATACTGTGTACTGTCATCACCTGACGTTCCGGCATTATCTCCGTTACCTTCTTCATCTGATAAAGCGCTTTCTGAAACACGCCTTACACCGATATTTAATGTTATCTCATCTCCAACTTTATAATCGATCCTCCCATTTGTTTTTAAATGTCTCGGTATAACTATTTCATTATCATTTTGCGCCATTCTGCCCTCAATCAGATTAAAACCGGCCTTTTTAAATCCATTCTCATCTGTGGCCTCTACATACGCATATGGTTTATCTTCATTTTTACATCCGTCAAGCTTTGAATATCCTATTCCGGTTATTTCAAACAAGCTTTCTATGCTCCGGTTATTTTCAAAATCTTTAAGCTCCTGCATACTGACATTAGAAAAAGAATAATGGTAATCGCCCCTCTGGGATTTTTCGTATTTTATTATGCTGTAATAAAAGCTTGATACAAGCGTTGTGAGTGCAGCCAGAAGTGCAGTTGCAAGTATAATTCCAACGATCGTCACTATGGTTCTTTTTTTATTTAACCTTAGGTTTTTATAAACAAGTGTCTTCATCAGATTCATTTGATCTTACCATCCTCTATCATAATTATACGGTCAGCCGCTTTTGCAAGTTCCATGTTGTGAGTTATCATGATAATCGTCTGATCCAGTTCATGATTCGATCTTTTAAGCAGATTCATGATCTCACCACTCGACTTTGTATCAAGGTTTCCTGTCGGCTCGTCAGCAAGTACAAGTGAAGGTCTTGTTATAAGTGCCCTTCCTATAGATGTTCTCTGCTGCTGTCCACCCGAAAGTTCATTCGGCAGATGTGTGCGTCTGTGTGTAAGCCCAAGTCTTTCAAGCATTTCATCCATTTCCTTTTTATCTGCTTTTCTTCCATCAAGCTCAAGCGGAATTTCTATATTTTCCTGCACGTTTAATATTGCTATCAGATTATAAAACTGATAAATGATCCCCACCTGTCTCCTTCTGAAAATTGCCAGTTCATCATCATTCATCGAGAATATATCCGTATCATTTATATACACCTTTCCACTTGTCGGTCTATCAACTCCTCCGATCAGATGGAGCAGTGTCGATTTTCCAGATCCACTTGCGCCAACTATTGCGACAAACTCACCCTTACTAACAGAAAGTGATACATCATCCAGTGCCTTGACCTGATTCTGTCCCTGTCCATATATTTTCGATAAATGTTCAACTCTAAGTAATTCCATTAAGTTCTCCTTGTTACAAATTATTTCCTGTTACACCCATATACTATCATAATCAAAGTTACAGGTAGGTTACTTTTCGGTAATAAAAACTTCCCACTTGTAGAATGTTGATCGTGCCGTCCGGAGTGCGGGCTTACGATTCTTCCGATAGGGGAACTCGTCCGGATTGCTAATTTGTCGGTGCCTGTTTCCGGCTCTTTCGATTGTTTATGTTCATTCTACAGCTGTACACCCACGCCGCAGCGTCCGTCTATGGCACACACTCGATTTCTGACGTGTCGTGTGGGAGTTAATGCCGATTTACAGCTAGAGGTTGCACGGGCGCACACACGTCCAAGCTTGTAATCTAAATCAACTTCACAACATAAATAGCGCGTTTGGAGCACCCGTGCATAATAAACTTAGCTGGAAACGGCATTTACTCCCACTAGACTAAGGAGTATGAGAGCGTGTGCCATAGACGGACGCTGCGGCGTGGGTGTGCATCTGGAGAATGTACACAAACTTTGAGCCGGAAACAGGCACCTGACAAATTTACGCAATCCTGACGAAATGTTCCACTATCGGAAGAATCGTAAGCCCGCACCCCGGACGGCACATTGCCACAATAGAACGTGGGAAGTTTTAACCGTAATATAAAATAACTGCCCAGACTAAAAAATCCAGACAGTTATTTGATACCATATTTATTTCTGTTTGTATGTGCTTAAGAAATCTGCAAGTTTTTCCATTGCATCACTAAGCACCTCTATCCTCGGCAGATATACGACCCTGAAATGATCCGGTTTATCCCAGTTGAACCCACCGCCATGTATGATAAGTATTTTCTTTTCACGCAACAAGTCAAGAGCAAACTGCTCATCATTTACGATGTTGAATTTCTGTGTATCGATTTTTGGGAATATATAAAATGCTGCCTTGGGTTTTACGGCAGATATTCCCGGTATATCATTTAACGCTTTATAGATATATTCTCTCTGTTCATATATCCTTCCTCCCGGAACAATGTATTCGCCTACGCTCTGATAGCCGCCGAGCGCAGTCTGGACTATTGACTGGGCTGGAACATTTGAACAAAGACGCATATTTGAAAGCATATTGATACCTTCTATGTAGTCTTTTCCCAGTGCTTTGTTTCCACTTAGAACCATCCATCCGATACGGTATCCTGCGATCATATGTGATTTTGACAATCCACTGAATGTCACACAGAAAAGATCCGGCGCAAGTGATGCGATCGATACATGTTCCAGATCATCCATGACAAGACGATCATATATCTCATCCGAAAAAATCATAAGCTGATGTTCTCTTGCCACATCAACGATCTGCTGCAGGACCTCCCTCGGATAAAGTGCTCCTGTAGGGTTATTCGGATTTATGATAACTATTGCCTTAGTCTTATCTGTTATTTTTTTCTTTATATCCTCTATATCAGGATACCATTCTGACTGTTCATCACAGATATAATGTACGGCTGTTCCTCCTGCGAGTGTAACACAGGCTGTCCACAAGGGATAATCCGGTGCAGGGACTAAAACCTCATCACTATTATCTAAAAGTGCTGACATGCTTAAATTTATAAGCTCACTGACACCATTTCCTGTATAAATGTCTTCAACAGACACATTCGGAAGTTTTTTTAGCTGTGCATATTGCATTATCGCTTTTCTGGCTGAGAAAAGTCCTTTTGAGTTCGAATAGCCTTCACACTCGGTAAGCTGGCGCGACATATCATATATAACCTCATCAGGCGTTCTGAAACCAAACGGGGCAGGATTTCCTATATTAAGCTTAAGGACATTTGTTCCATTTTCCTCCATTCTGGCCGCTTCATCAACAACCGGTCCCCTGACGTCATATAACACATTATCCAATTTTGATGATTTTTTAAATTCTCTCATACCATTTTCCTCTGATCTTTATTTTCCTAATAATTTATACACCTTTTCTGCATCAAAAACAACCTGTTTTACTTTATCTACTTCTATCGTGTAAAGGGCATTGGCTGCGATATGTTCTGCTGCCTGCTCTAAATCCCTGATTCCTGATGTGTTTTTATGAAGCTCTATCACAGCATCAAGTCCATCCTCCGTAAGTACACATTCATCCTCTTTCATTCCCATTCTGTCAAATACCTTGCGGAGTGCAAATTTAGAGAAGATCACCTTCTTTTCCTCTGCTGTATAGTCAGGAATATCAATTACAGCAAAACGCGACATTAAAGGTGCACTTATCTGTGATTTTTCATTTGCTGTTGCTATAGGATAAACACCTACTGTCGGAACCATACACTCTATGTAATTGTCAGTAAATCCTATATTGTCAAGAAGTGTAAGAAGCACATCTGCCGGATTTCCGTTTCCATTTTTTGAAGCAGCTTTGTCAAGCTCATTTATTATGAATACAAGGTTTGACTCCCCTGCCTGCGAAAATGCTTCCATGATGATTCCCGGTTTTGCGTTTGAATAAATACGTGAACTTCCGGTAAGCTGCTCTGCATCATTTATTGAACTCATGTCAAGCGTAGTCCATGGCAGCTTCAAGATCCTTGCAACCGCATAGGCTATCTGTGATTTTCCTGTTCCTGCCGGTCCACATAGTAAAAGACCATATGCCGGGAGTGTATGCGTCCTGTTTATCTGGATGATTGTTTCTATGATACGCTGTTTTACACTCTCCATTCCATAGAGTTCCTCGTCCAGGATCCTGCGTGCCTCTACCGGATCGATTGCCTCAAAATAATTTCCTTTCCACTGGATATTCATCATTATAGAGAGTGCTCTCTGCGCATGGCGCCTTTCCTCCGGTGAAACCTCGTTTGACCGTGCAACGGCAAGATTTCTTCTCGCCCAAAGTAAAATATTATCCGGAAGCGTGCGTCCGGCACATGTCATAAAATCTGTGATGCTCTGGATGCTTGTAAGCTTCATGCTGTCGCCCTCTTCCTCGTACTCATCGAGGTTGATTTCTTCTTTTGGCATCGTACTGCCAAACAGACGCTCCATCATATACTGTAAAAATCCATCTTCGGCCGAAAGCTTCGTTCCCTTGCCAAGCGCCACTTCACGCACACGGTAAACTGCATATCCGTCATCTGTGTCTGCACCGGAAAGCTGTACTTTTATATGGTTTTCCCCAAGCCATTTGAAAAGACTTACAAACCTCGAATCTATACGGATTATATCAGCGCTTACTACTCCATCCTCCTCATCAAATTCAAACGATGTACGCTTTATCGGATTCGTAAACATTCCAAGCGAATGATGCTTCCATTTCCTTTTACTGTTGTCTATTACAACTATCGGCTTTTGTGCTGATGCCGATGTCTCGTTTGACCAAAATGTCTCATATGTGCACTCAGCGTTCCCTTTTTCTGCCGGTGCATTGCTAAAATCAAATACTGGCATATTCTCTCCCTTTTTATAACTATCAGCCTGTCAAAATAGTTACTTTACTTTTGTATATCAAGTGTTTCGTTCATGCTTCCTGTACGGTATCCCATAAGATCGAGAGTTACATATGTAAATCCGATGGATTTGAAATACTTTGTTATTTTGTCCCGGTTTTCCTCCTGCATGATAAGAGGAAATTCCGATGGTTCTATCTCTATCCGCGCCATCATTCCATGTATGCGTACTCTTACCTGATGAAATCCCATGTCAAGAAGAAGCTGTTCGGCTTTATCTACCATGCCAAGTTTTTCTTCTGTTATGTTTTCGCCATACACAAACCTCGATGAAAGACATGCGAATGACTGCTTTTTCCATGTAGGCAGACCAAGATATTTAGACAGGGCTCTTATATCATCCTTTGTCATTTTGCAGGCACGGAGTGGACTTTTGACCTCAAGCTCAGCTACCGCAATAAGACCCGGTCTGTAATCTCCATTATCGTCCATATTTGAACCCTCTGCAACATATTCTATACCATTTTCTGATGCAAGTGTGATAATTTTTTCAAAAAGTTCTCTTTTACAAAGATAACACCTGTTTTTCGGATTCTGTGCAAAGCCGTCAATACTCAATTCTTCCGACTCACAGATAAAATGTTTTATTCTCTCTTTTTTACAAAACTCTGTCGCCTCGTCAAGCTCTCTCTTTGGAAATGAGCATGACCTTGCTGTAACTGCGATTGCTTTATCACCAAGTGTATCGTGCGCAGTTTTCAGCAGAAATGTGGAATCTACTCCGCTTGAGAATGCCACTGCGACGGAACCAAGTTTCTTTAAATAGTTTCTTAACTGTTCCAGCTTTTCTAATTGTATTCCTGTTACTTCACTCATATTTATCTCCGATTGTTACTGATATTTCTATACTCTTTCAAAAGCAATATCCTGTATTACCTCTCCTGCAATTATAAGTCCGGCAACTGATGGAACAAATGCAACACTTCCCGGAATATCCCTTCTCTCTGTGCATTTGTGCTTCGCTCCCGGAGGACATATACAGTTTGTCCTGCAGCTTATTGCCATATCCTCGATAGGTCTTGTGGGCTGTTCCTCCGAATATACTACCTTTAACTTTTTTACGCCCCGCTTTTTTAATTCGCGCCTCATCACCTTTGCAAGAGGACAGACCTTTGTCTTATATATGTCTGCCACCTTAAACTGGCTTGCATCAAGCTTATTGCCTGCGCCCATGCTGCTTATTATAGGAATATCCATCTCTTTTGCCTTCATGACAAGAGAGATTTTTGCTGTAACTGTATCAACTGCATCAACAATATAATCATATTCCTCAAATGGAAATCCATCTGCATTCTCTGGTAAAAAGAAGCATTTGTGTGTATTTACTTTTGCATCAGGATTTATCTCGAGGATCCTCTCCTTCATCACATCAGTTTTATATTTTCCTACAGTCTTTCTTGTAGCTATTATCTGTCTGTTCAAGTTAGTAAGACATACTTTGTCATCATCGATAAGATCAAATTCACCGACTCCGCTTCTTACAAGTGCCTCACAGACATATCCGCCTACTCCTCCGACTCCAAATACTGCAACCCTTGCGCCTTTAAGCCTTTCCATTGCCTCTTTTCCTAATAATAACTCTGTTCTGGAAAATTGTGTTAACATCTATACTCTCCGTTTCTTTATGATTTTCGTAATTGTTCAGTATCAATGCCTTTTGGGCTGGCACATTTATCTTTGTAGTTACTGATTTTTTATAGTTCTATCAATTTTTATGCAAGCTCCCAGAATGCCACTGCGGCTGCTGCCGCAACGTTTAGGGAATCAACTCCATCTGCCATCGGTATTTTTACTGTGTAATCACATTGTTTTATAGTTTCATCCAAAAGACCACTGCCCTCTGTTCCAAGTATCAGTGCAAGCTTCTCCTCCTGATGGAGGTTTTTATCTGCTATGCTTACCGAGTCATTGCAAAGTGCCATAGCTGCCGTTTTAAAGCCCTCGGATCTTAATATCTTCATGCCCTCATCCGGCCACATGCCTTTATCCATTATAGTCCATGGAAGCAGAAATACATTTCCCATTGCGACCCTGCTTGCCCTTTTGTAAAGCGGATCACTGCAGCCGTAAGAAAGTATCACTGCATCCATCTTAAGAGCTGCCGCAGAACGGAAAATCGCACCTATGTTTGTAGGATTTACAATATCCTCCAAAACGGCTATCCTGCGCTTTCCTTTTATGATCTCACTTAGCGTCATAAGCCTTTTTCTTTTAAATGCTGCAAGCATCCCTCTCGTAAGCTTGTATCCGATCAGATCTTTAAGTACTTCTCCGCAGGCTGTATAAACCGGCACATCCGGGAATTTTTCAATAAGTTCAAAGCGTACCATCCCATCCCTTATGCTTCCGTCAAGATACTTTTCTTCTATTAAAAATGAAACCGGTTCATATCCTGCATTTATTGCACGCTCTATCACATTAGGACTTTCTGCAACAAAAATACCCGGCTGCGGCTCATTACATCTTAATAATCCTACCTCTGACCGGCTTACATACGGCCATATTTCTTTTTCGTTTAAATTAGATATTCTTATTATATTATCATGCTTAAGCATTACATTCCTCTGCTGTCTACATCATTATTGTTCATTTCTTACTGTGCCAACCCCCGCTGCGATAAGCTGTTTTATCGTGGTCTTTAGCACATTCCAGTCTGATTTTGACAGCTCGTCTGCTGCCTTTATCATCCCTATTGCCTGCTTAAATGAAAGTCTGTCGAGATTTTCAAAATTTGACTCCTCAGCTATCGAAAACAAAGCTTCCGTAAATCGCTTTCTCTGTTTTTCATCCATTCCGCCTATCCACGTCTTTAATGTCTTATCAAGTCTTAAACTGTTTTTGTCGAGTCCGTCGGCTTTTACTATTCCGGCTCCCATCACTTCCCATGAAAATACATCATGCTGCATAGGTCCTGAATTTGTGCTCTTTACCACCTTATAATCGTCAACGTGTTCAAGCAGAAGGCCTACAACTGATGACTGCGGAAGGAACGTAAATATACGGCTTTTAATCCTTTCATAACCTTCAATCGATATCATTTTGCGATTAAACCCCGGACCATCCAGATTAAATATTTTTATTATGCGCTTCTGGATATATTTATCCACATGCATAGCCGCAAATACTGCCAGATTTCCACCTTTTGAGTGTCCACCTATCCACATATCCGCATCGTATACTTTTGCGACATGATAAAGATATTTCTTTGCCTTCTTCTGGCCCGGAGTCTCATCTAAATAGCTTAAATTAAAGTTTTCCTTCCATCCAACCACTGAATGATCTGTTCCGCTATACGATACAAAAATGCTTCCGTCAGAAAGCTCTATAGTCACTGCCGAAACTGTGACTCTTCCTCAAGACTTATGTCATAGACATAATGTGTGAGCAGGCATCTGCCAAATCGCTTTGACTTTGCAATTTTCTTTAAAAGCTTTGCAGCGTTTCTGAACAGATTCGGCATACTCTCTATATCGTCATCATTATTATCTGCCAGATACATATCCGCAAGCTGCTTTATCGTAAGTTTTGATTTTTTTATATCCGGCATGTATGGCTGCATTTTTACATAAATGAGCTGGGAAAATATCATACTGTCCACTTCATTTACCGGCACACGGTCAAAGCCTATGTCTCCGCGCCAGTCTATATAATCAAAAATATCTGCCACCTGCACCGCCTCCTGCGTCTTTGTTATCTGTTGTCATAATCATCAAGAAAACTATGCTTTATTCCATCTTTTTTATAAGCCACGACTGTGCTTAAATTTACGTTTTCAACACTCTTAAATATATTTGCCTCGACAAACGGATTTACTTTCTTTAAATCTGCTATAAGGTTCTTTATCTCGACACGCTTTGAACGGTTTTCCTCGTTATTGCATGTGGTACATGTATCTGTAAACTTGCATGCACACTGTATAAAATGAAGTCCGTTATAATCACGCCATGCCTTTATATCATCCTCCCTTACGAGATAGAGTGGACGTATAAGCTCCATTCCTTCAAAATTTGTGCTGTGGAGTTTCGGCATCATGGTCTGAACCTGTGCACCATAAAGCATTCCCATCAGAATAGTTTCTATTACATCATCATAGTGATGACCAAGAGCTATTTTATTGCAGCCCAGTTCCTTTGCAAATGAATAAAGATGCCCTCTTCTCATACGTGCACAAAGATAACACGGCGATTTCTCTATTTCATAAACAGCATCAAAAATATCTGATTCAAAAATCGTTGCCGGAATTCCTAAGTTTTTACAGTTTTCTTCTATTACATGCCTGTTTGCCTCATTGTATCCGGGATCCATGACAAGAAATTTTACCTCGAAATCAAATTTATTGTGGTGCTTTAACTCCTGGAAGAGCTTTGCCATGAGCATTGAATCCTTGCCGCCGGATATGCATACAGCTATTTTATCGCCTGGTTTTACGAGTTCATATGTGTTTATCGCCTTCGTAAATTTACGCCAGATGGACTTTTTAAACTTCTTTCGCAGACTCTGCTCCACATCAGCCTTTATGTCCCTTTCGTTTTCTTCATCCTCTTTCATTGCATCAAGAAGCCAGCTTACATAGCCGCCCTTGAGACTTACCGCATCAAATCCTTTTTCGCAAAGATATTCAGCTATATCCACACTTTTTTTACCACGGCTGCAGCATATGACAAGTTTTTTATCTGTGGATATATCCACACTTTTTTCGATTTCTTCTGCTGCGAGGTTTAATGCTCCGGGAATTGCCCCATGGCTTACCTCATCCTCACTTCGTATATCAATTATCTGATAGCTGTCTTTTTCTAATTTCTTAATTTCTTCAATACTTATCTGCATTTTTATCTCCACTCTCTCTTATCGCTTACTTATTGTCTCTGATGTTGCGAAGCTCCGTTATTATCCTGTATTCATAATAAACCGAAACTACAATTATAAGCCCGACCATTATAAGGCTGTATGCATCTCTTATCCCTATTCCAAGCACATCAAATACGCACGGAACTAGAAGTCCTGCCGTAAAGATAAATTTCACAAGAAAAAGAAGCCTGAGTGAGTATCTGCGTATTTTTCCCTCACATACAGAAGCCGGTATATGGTTAAGCTTTTCCGGATAAAACTGCACCCATGAAATTCCAAAATATATAAGAACGAGCACCAGAATATTAGCTATAAATTTAAACGGCTGTACGTGATAATACACTCCGTAATATATCTGCAAGCCTATATACGCAATGGCAAATATTATGCTCACTGCCTCCATAACCGCTGATACAACGGTAATATCTCTCTTTCTCATTTATCCACCTCTGATTTCAATTTAATTCCTACCAAAATAGTTATATTTTAGAAACTATATAATTTTATCATATTATAGTCTATCTTTCTACAGATAATGTGCTATAATAATTCCGATAATCAAAGTTTTAAAAATATTTTTATATTATCATTATATCAAATACACGAGGTTCAATCAAAATGAGTAAATTAAAATTACCAAAAGATTACAAATCTGAACTTAATCTTCACGATACACAGCTTGCTATCAAGACTGTCAAAGATTTTTTTCAGGGAATGCTCGCACAGCGTCTTAGTCTTACACGAGTATCCGCACCATTATTCGTTGACCCTACAACAGGTTTAAACGACAACTTAAATGGTTACGAAAGACCTGTTACTTTCGGAATTTTAGAGCAGGGCGACAAAGAGGCAGAGGTTGTTCACTCACTCGCCAAATGGAAAAGATATGCTTTAAAGAAATATGGATTTTCTCTCGGAGAGGGAATTTACACTGATATGAATGCCATCCGCCGTGATGAGGAGACTGATAACATCCATTCTATTTTTGTAGACCAGTGGGATTGGGAAAAAATCATCCGCAAAGAAGATAGAACTATTGAATTTTTAAAAGATACTGTCCGCACAGTTTACAAATGTCTCAGAAAAACTGAGCAGTACATGGCTATCCAGTACGATTACATAGACCTCATCCTTCCAAAGGATATTACCTTTATCACGACATCCGAGCTTGAGGAAATGTTCCCGGACAACACTCCAAAGGAGCGCGAATATTATTTTGCAAAAGCAAAGGGTGCTATATGCGTGATGCAGATCGGTGACAAGCTTGCAAACGGGGAGCCACACGATGGCCGTGCACCGGATTATGATGACTGGGCATTAAACGCAGATATCATTGTTTACTACCCTGTCCTTGATATTGCACTTGAGCTTTCATCAATGGGAATCCGCGTTGATGAGAAGGCACTAATAGAACAGCTTGAAAAAGCAGGATGCCCAGAGCGTGCAGAGCTTCCTTTCCAGAAAGCAATTTTAAACAAAGAGCTTCCATACACTATCGGTGGAGGTATCGGACAGTCACGTATATGTATGTTCTTCCTCAGAAAAGCCCATATCGGCGAAGTTCAAAGTTCTATCTGGCCTGAAGAAGCCATTAAAGAATGTGAAGAACACGGAATCCAGTTACTATAAATTGTAAAAATCAAAAAGCGAAAGATATTTATAGCCATAATAAGAAAACGCACATCAGTATAGCTGACGTGCGTTTTCTTATTATTCACTCTAAGGCTTCAACCTCATCCATCCATATACGTGCACACGCATCAGATGGCATGCGCAGATCTCCTCTAGGGGAAACTGCAACAGTTCCAACCTTCGGACCATCCGGCAGGCATGAGCGTTTAAACTGCTGCGCAAAGAAGCGGCGGTAAAAATTTTTAAGCCACTTAAGTATAAACTCTTTTCCATACTTATCTGCAAAAGCGATCTTTGCCAGACGATATACTTTCTTTGGTGTATAACCACAGCGCAGCATATTATATAAAAAGAAATCATGCAGCTCATATGGACCTACCAGGTCTTCTGTCTTTTGGGATATCTTGCCATTCTCGGGTGGAAGAAGCTCCGGTGACACCGGTGTCTCAAGCACATCCAGCAGTGTCTTTTCAAGCAGATCACTTCCACATGTATCCGCATAATATCTTACAAGATGACGCACAAGCGTTTTCGGAACGGATGCGTTTACCGCATACATTGACATATGATCACCGTTATAGGTAGCCCATCCGAGTGCAAGTTCAGAAAGGTCACCTGTTCCTATCACCATACCGTTTTCTTTGTTTGCAATATCCATAAGGATCTGTGTGCGTTCCCTCGCCTGTCCGTTTTCGTATGTCACATCATGCACATCAGGGTTTTGTCCAATATCACGGAAATGGATATTTACCGCATCCTTTATATCAACTTCTATAAATGTTGCACCGAGACATTTTATGAGATTTACCGCATTATCATACGTCCTGTCTGTTGTACCAAATCCGGGCATTGTGACTGCTGCTATATCTTTATGGTCTTTTCCTAGCAGATCAAAGGCTTTTACTGTCACAAGAAGTGCCAGTGTTGAATCAAGACCTCCTGAAATTCCAATAACGGCAGTTCTGCAGTTAGTGTGTTCTAATCGCTTTTTCAGCCCCATCGCCTGGATCATAAAAATCTCATCACAGCGCCTGTTTCTGTCTTTTTTATCAGCCGGAACGAAAGGCGCTGGATTTACTGATCTTGTAAGTACCGTATCCTGCATTTCAAGTTCAAACTCTGTCCAACTGTGGTCATCCTCCACCTTAAACGTGGTCATTCTGCGGCGCTCAGTTTCAAGTCTTTCCACATCAAACTCGCTGTAAATTGTCTCATTTACGAAACATTTTGATTCAGCAAGTGTATTTCCATTTTCGCATATGAGGTTGTGTCCAGAATAAACAACATCCTGTGTGGACTCACCATCTCCCGCAGATGCATATATATATCCACATATCAGCCTTGCTGACTGTCCGCTGACAAGTTCTCTCCTGTAATCTGCTTTGCCTGTCACTTCATCTGAAGCCGACAAATTAACGATGACATTAGCACCGGACATGGCATGTCTTATGCTTGGCGGGTTCGGAGACCATAAATCCTCGCACAGCTCCACTGCTATTTTAAGCTTTGGAATCTGCCTGCACCTGAATATAAGATCCGTATCCACCTGAACCTGTTTGCCATTTGACAGTGTCACATATGTGCTTAAATTTTCACCTGATGCAAAATGTCTTGCCTCATAAAACTCGTTGTAATTCGGCAGAAATGTTTTCGGAACCATGCCAAGCACGTTACCATGCGAAATGACAGCCGCCATATTAAAAAGCATGCCATTTATCTCATATGGGAGCCCCACAAAAAAAATACCATCTAACGTCTTGCTATAGTCAGCTATCCTTATAAGTTCAGCCTCTGCCGCCCGGATCAGCTTATCCTGCCAAAAAAGATCCTGACAGGTATATCCCGTAATGCAAAGTTCGGGAAAAACAACAACCTTTGCCCCATTATCTGTGCATTCCTTCATAAGTTCCATTATCAATGTTCCGTTGTATAGCGTATCTGCCACTTTTATCTTTGGTGTGGCAGCAGCAACCTTTATATATCCGTCCTTCACTTAGCGCATCTCCTTTAGCTCATCAACAGTAAATTTATATGCGGTATTACAAAACTGGCATTTTACCTCGATATCCTCACCATCTGCTATTATTCCGTCCAGATCTTTTTTGCTTAAAGTAGAAAGTGCTCTGCTCACACGTTCTTTTGAACAGTCACAGTGGAAGCGTGTATCTGTCTTTTCTGTTATCTCAAGTCCAAACTCTCCGAGTATCTCATCTAAGATCTGCTCCGGTGTAAGTCCCCGGTCAAGCATCTGCGTAACAGAATCGATCTGTTGTATCTTCTTTTCAAGCCTGTCTACAACTTCATCAGGTGTAAATGGCATAAGCTGTATGATAAATCCGCCTGCCTGCTTTACGCTCTGGTCTTTATCTACAAGTACTCCAAGCCCCACTGCTGAAGGTATCTGTTCTGATGTAGCAAAATAATATGTCAGATCCTCTGCGATCTCACCTGTCTTTAATTCGCACTGTCCCGAATATGGCTCTTTTAGTCCCATATCCTTTATAACTGTAAGTATTCCAAGATCAAGAGCTCCTCCAACATCAAGCTTTCCCTGTGCGTTAAGCGGGAGTTCAACCTGTGGATTTACTGCAAAACCTTTTACATTTCCATTCGCATCCGCTGTGACAGTAAGGCCTTTTGCCGGACCGCTGCACTGTATCTGTAAAGTTATAAGGTCTTTTTCACCTTTCATCATCGATCCCATCATTGCTCCTCCACAGAGAAGGCGTCCAAGTGCTGCTGTCATGACCGGTGTGGTCTTATGATGTTCTCTTGCTGTTTCTACCATTTCTTTTGCTGTGACTGCAAATGCCCTTATGTTTGCATCCGCTGCTGTCGCTCTTACTATATAATCTGACATATTTATTCCTCCGTTTTATATCGAAACTGTTTTTGTAACTGCATTGTATCCTAGCAGTTGTCTATTTTTTTCCCATGAATGTAATCTTTTCACTTGTGCAGTCAACCGGCTCATCCGTGTATGCATCGAATACTTCTATAATAGAAAATCCCGCCTGTCTTAATAGCTTTTCAATCAGATCCGGCTCATAGCATCTCTGGAAATGTGTCTCTTCGAATTTTCTGAAAAGTCCATCCATCGAATCATCCCTGATAAAAAGGGTTAGATCATACTCATTTATTTTTTCTTCCCGGTCATAATAATTTTCCCATATAAAGCTGCTCTCATCCCGGTTTTCTGCAAATGTATTTTCCGCAAGGAGTTCTTCGTATTTGTATGGTGTATTTATATCAAAAATAAAGATTCCGCCATCTTCAAGCTGTCTGTATACACTTTTAAAAACACTAAGCAGATCTTGCTCTTCCAAAATGTAGTTTAAGCTGTCACAGGCACTTATCACTGCCCTTATTTTTTCCCCGGCATCAAATCCGCACATATCCTGCATCAGATACAATATCCGGTCATCCTCACGCTCATATGCGATCTGCAGCATATCCATAGAATTGTCTATTCCTATCATATCGTACCCGGCATCTGCAAGCATTGTTGTCATTTTTCCTGTTCCGCAGCCTAGGTCTACGACATATCCACTGTCTATTTTGTTTTTGCGGAGCCTGTTTATAATGTATCTGCTCCAGTCCTCATAGGGCACATTATCCATGAAAAGGTCATAGACTTGTGCAAAACTTGTATATGCGTCCACTATCTTACCCCTTAGTCGTTATTTATTATTAAATATTAACAATTTTGACGTGTAAAATCAAGGTTGATATGGCAGGCAAAAACCTTTATACTAAGCATATGATAAATAATTACGAACATTATATTACAAGAAACATTAGATCATTTTATAAAAGGCGGCTGTTTTCACCGATCATCTACCTTATACTGCTTGCGATCCTATGGTTTGTCTTTCCACTGGGGGATATTATTTTTCCGGTAAAATTACAGGATGATACCAATTTTGAGGCAGCCTACAAGTCTTCAGACAGATACGTTAAAGCTGAGTTTAAGGATTTATATTTTTCAGGATATACAAGCAAAAAAGGCAGCGATATTAATGGATATTACTATTATTGCATGCATGGTGACAGCTGTTCTATCGTACTGCTCTCCCCTTCTACATGCGAGGAAGGTCTGCCGTCAATAGACAAGGTTGATGCCATTGGAAAGATCACCAAGGGTAAGGATAATTATTCAAAGCTTATCGTCAATTTATCACATGATATTGACTGGACAAGCAAAGGACTTTCCGAGACAGTTTCAAATTATTATTTCAGCGAACCTGATTACCACTTGCGCTCAACGATCATATTGTTTGTTTTCTATTTCGCAACTATGGCATATTCGCTTCTCTGCCTGATTTTATACATTTTATATATCCGTTTTCCATTCCTTGCACCTGCATGCCAGAACCTTATCGTATATGGTCATCCACGCCAGATGTTAGAGGAAGCAGAAGAAGAGCTTGCAACTCTGCCACAGCTTGCCACAGAAGACATGTTTATCACGGAACATTATTTTATACTTACATCGCCTTACGGAAATGCGATCGTACCGATAAAAGAGATTCTCTGGATATACAAATATTCAACACTGCACAAGATACTATGGTATCATTTCAGTATATCCTACACTCTCCATATTTCCGCAAATAAGCACCTGTATATACATTGTCCGAAAAACACCAAATCCGATATAGACGGTATTATGGATTATCTTGCAGAAGCTAATCACAATATTCTCGTTGGATTTAGTGAGGAAAATCGTCTGAAAGTTGAGGAGATCCAGGGTAAACCACTTCATATCGAAAGGCTTCTTGCCAGAAAGAAAAAATAGGACACTAATTTTACGCTAGTCATAGTAAATATATTAATATAGCACCATTAATCTTAGAGTTATTTTTCTCACTGCAATAACATCTTATGTGCTTTTAGCAATTGAAATGTGCGCCGCAAGGCGCACAAATTAAAAGATGCCATTATTGATGGCATCTTTTGCATCTGCTGTTTATATAATAATTCTTTCTTATGTTCTTCATACCTACGCAAAAAGTCCCGTTGCCTTCTTTCAATATATCCCTCTGGATTATTTAAATCTTTCATAAACTCATTATACATAGGTTATCTTTGTTCCCCTATCGCAATAAACCTCTAAACTTCTCACAGCCTTCGTTACTTTCCCCAATGCTTTTCTCGAAAACTTTTCTCCATATTCCGCAGCTAATTCTACACGGAGATTCATAAGTTTTGTTCTAACGATCTGGGAATACTCTATCTCTCGCAAATTATCCAACCCCCAATTCTGCCTCCAGATCATCCGCCGAAATAGTACCCTCTTCTCTAATAGACTTTTCAGCTACAGCCATTTCATATTTAAATTTATATATTGCCAGTTCCTTTTCAATTTCGTCTAATTCCTGCATATCTATCATCGTAATATTACCATGACCATTCTTTGTTAAATATACACGCGAACCATATTTAACTTCACTAACAACAGCGGTATAATTCTTTAAATCTGAAATTGGTTTTATATTAGGCATAACACTCACTCTCCTTTATCCATCTAACTTTATTATAACCACAGCATACTAATTTGCAACACTATTTGTATTGGTGTTATAGTAAAAATAGGATCATGCTTTATCTATTTTTCAAAAGCACGATCCTATTTTCATTTGACTTTTAATTTTTATTGACTACGCAATATGATTATTTATATCATCACAAGGTAAATCACTGCAAGTGACACAACTATCTGGATTATCGCAAACCTGAATACAACCTGCGCATTTGACCATCCAAGTTTTTTTCTGACATGATCATGTATAGGTGTTGTTGTATTCTTAAGGATATGTACTTTTAAGAATCTAAGCAGAGATACCTTAACAAGTCCAAGTCCACCATCTATGATAAGAACGATCGCTGCAAGCAGATATATAAACGGGCTATGGCTCTTTAATGCTGTGATAGCGATAAATATTCCCATTGCACGGGAACCGGCATCTCCCATAAGAAGCTTACTCGGTGTGGCATTGTACCACAGATATCCCAGAAGACATACCGCAAATAAAAGAATACAGTAATTAAATCCATCTGTGATGCCCATAATAGTATCAAATACAAAAAATGTCATGATCGTAATGATAGTAAGTGTTCCCGAAAGACCATCCACACCATCTGAACAGTTTGTCACATTTATTGACACCCACACAAGCACAACCGTAAGTATTGCGAAAACTACCGGTGGTATGACAAACGATGTATCAAAGATCGCAAGTGTAACCTTGCTTGTATTGTAGTGTAAAAATACGACTGCAACAACAATTGCCACTGCCAGATCAAGCGCACCCTTTAAATACTCGCCCCATGGCTTTTCTGCGGCATCATCAAAATATCCGGTAAGCATCTCTATAACTATAAGCACTAAATATATAGCTATCTCAATATTTATCTGTGAAAACAATACCGCCGCTATAACAAATGTAAAAATGAATATGATCCCTGCACCTCTCGGCTTTCCTGCAGAAAGTTTTCCATCGTGGGCAAACTGTCTTCCCATATCCTTTGGCAGGTATTTATTAAATTTTGCAATAGCAAAGCATGTTAATGCAAACGCAAAAACTATACCGATAAATGCGATCACCGGCATTCTCGCTGAAGTTAAATTATATATCATCACAACCTCCTGATTATTATGTGATTTTTATGTGATATTTAAATCCTTGTATATTATATTAGCAGTACAAAAAAAAGTAAAGTTTTACTTGCATTTTTAATTATTTGTGTTATTATACTAATGTGCTTTAAAGCGTTAAAGTAATAAAGATTAATATAACTGGAGGATTAAACAAATGGCTCAAAAAGGTGATTTAATGACTGTACGTCCTGACATCCGTGTTCTCGACGCAACAATAAGAGACGGGGGACTTGTAAACAACTTTATGTTTACAGATGAATTTATCAACGCTCTGTATCGTGCAAACGTAAAAGCAGGTATTGATTATATGGAATTCGGTTATAAGGCATCAAAGGAGCTTTTTGATGTAAATAAATTTGGAAAATGGAAATTCTGTGATGAGCAGGATATACGTGCGATCGTCGGCGATAACAATTCTGATATGAAGATAAGTGTCATGGCAGATGTAGGAAGATGCGATTACAAAAAAGATATACTCCCAAAAGAAGAAAGTGTTATTGACATGGTCCGTGTTGCTACATATGTACACCAGATGCCTGCTGCTATAGAAATGATAGAGGATGCAAAAGCAAAGGGATATGAAGTCACATGTAACATCATGGCTATCTCAAACACACAGGAATCAGATCTTGATCAGGCTTTAAACATGGTTGCTGACAGTCCTGCTGATGGTATATATATCGTTGACAGCTACGGCGCACTTTATCCTGAACAGATCCGCCGCACCGCCGACAAATACACAACTCTTGCAGAGGCAAACAACAAATATGTCGGAATGCATACACATAATAACCAGCAGCTCGCATTCGCAAACACGATCGAAGCACTCTCTCAGGGTGTAAGCCTTCTTGATGCAACAATGATGGGCATGGGACGAGGCGCCGGAAACTGTGCCATGGAGCTTTTATTAAGCTTCCTTAAAAATCCAAAATACAATCTCTTCCCGGTTCTTAAATTTATTGAAGAACATATGCTTCCTCTTCAAAAAAGCGGTGCTGTATGGGGATACGACATTCCATACCTCTTAACCGGAAGATTGAACCAGCATCCTTCCGCAGCCATTGATTACATCAAATCAGGCGAAACTAACTACTCTGAATTTTATACAGATCTTCTCGATAAATAAAAACAAGCCCCAGGCTTTCCACAGAAACTACTGTGTAAAGCCCGGGGCTCTTATTTTATTATTTTTTATTATTTTCTGATCTTCTGCGGCTTTTATCCCCAGATTATCTCTTCTTTTGCAAGCTCAACATTCCCTTCTGAATGTTCCACTTCCTTAGAAAAGATCCTCGCAACATCCATCTGGTCTTCTATAGTAAAATGTCCGCCGTTTTTATAAAATCTGACTGCGTTCATATCACGCACTATAAGTGTAAACATAACACAAAGATATGCATTTACAATTATATTTGAATCATATATCGAATTCATTATATATCTGAATGTAAAATATACAAGAAGCTGCTCTATATCATTTTCCCTGTAATCAGCGCTTTCCATATACTCTTTGAGACGAATCTCATAGTCATTCTCATTTAAGATATCCTTCATATCATTTTTGTAATCCTGCCATACCTGACGCAGCAGCTCCATCTCATTTACCGTGTCAAATCTTATAATGAAATTATCAAATGATATATCATCAAATTTAAGCCATTGTACATCCTTTTGTGATATCGGTTTATTTAATTTTTCTGATATTCATTTGCTGCCTCTATGTATTGTGAAACTCTTTGTGCAACCGGCTTAGTACGATCCTGCAAAATAGCTATAAGCCTTGTCTGTGCTTCTTCAAAACAAAGCCTCCTCTTCGCTTACTCCCTGATCATCATAATTCTCGCCAAACAGATCATGCTCAACGAACTTTACCGGTTCGGTTTTACTAAATAATATTCTCGCAACTTCCTCACATGCAAGGCTTAAGCATTTCTGTTCCACGTTTCTGTACTCTATTCCAAACCGCGGAAAATCAGTGCAGACCTCACACAGCGATTCCTCCCCCGCCGCAATATACAGGTCGCACAGATTATCTTCATTTAGCATCATGCATCGGCCTCTTTTATCAATCTTTATTCCATGTCCGCCATCCTCTGTTTTATACATATCACGGCGCAGCCTGTCTCCAATTTCTCCCGGAAGGCTCTTATAGTATTCGTATGAATCCTCATCTATATCTATCTCCCAGCCAAGACAGCAGCTGTCCTTGCAGGCTCCTGCTATACATGAAAATTCTTTAAAGTAATCAGGTACTCTGACTATCATACCTCTTTCTCCCTCATTTTATCTTCGTTTGATATGTGTTTTGCTCTCCAGCGCTCTTCTATTGCCGCCCAGTCAGGGTCTTCTGTCCCCTTAAAATGATTGTATCCGATATATCCTATACACCACACAAGACCGGCAAACGTTGTTGAAAACGCTATTTTAATAATGCTTTTAAGCAGTAACGTCAATGTAAGTGAATCATTTGAAAAAGCATCCATAAGCATGTGGATCGGCTTTATCAGCATAAGCCAGCCGCCTACATATAATGCAAAAAATATACCGAGTGCATAACATAATACTCCAAGTATATGACTAACCTTCTTTTTCATTTATAATCCTCCATTTATAATAGATGTACTCTTGGAATCTTCTTCAAACGAAACATTCTGAGCGTACATATAGCTATAAGCTTTAAATATCATAAATGATGATTTCGTTATTTGCAATGGTTTTTCTCAAATCAATAACTCTTTGATTTGCAGAACCTTTAAACTTAAGCGTAATATCTTTTTGTTCCTCTATAAATGGTCCATCCACCAGCACATCTATTGCAGACAACAGCTCATCCGTATATTCTGTATATTTTCTCTGTCCTTTGAGAAGATCCTTCTCATATATATATCCGGTGTATGCCCACACATCCTTATCCGTAAAATTCTTTTTTACCTTTCTCATAAATGGCAGAAGTGCCTTTTGGTTTTCCTCCTCCATAGGATCACCGCCCAAAAGGGTAAGTCCCCTTATATAATCAGGTTTCAACGATTCAAGAATCTCATTTTCAACCGCCTCATCGAAAGGTTTTCCATAAGTAAATGACCATGTTTCCGGCTGAAAACAGCCTTTGCAGCCATTCCTGCAGCCCGACACAAATAGTACTGTGCGGCATCCAAGCCCATTTGCTATATCACAATATTTAATTCCTGCGTAATTCATGATTTTTTCTCCACTATAATTTTTATTCGTGCTGCAAATTGTAATTCCATTTAAAAACAGCACTTCCTATTATGATCACATATCCTATAATACTCATAAGATCCGGAATCTGTCCTAAAAATACCAGTCCAAGAGCCGCTGCAAAGACTACCTGTGAATAATCGAATACAGATATTTCCTTTGCAGGTGCTTTAGTATACGCCTTTGTTATGGACAACTGTCCCCCTGTTGCAGCCGCACCGGCAAGCAGAAGCATAACTATCTGATATAATGACATTGGTTTTGCACCTATTATAAGAAATGGTGTCGTGACTATACACGAAAATACCGAAAAGCACATTACAATTACCGGGCCTCTCTCTCCTGCTTTTCCCAGCTTTCTTACAAACGTGTATGCCACACCGGCTCCGAAACCACCGAGCATGCCTATCATAGCATTTACAAACTGCATATCCATAGATGGTTTTACAACGAACAATGCACCTATAAATGCCACAACTACACAAAGCCACTCCGTCTTGTTTGCTTTCTCCTTCAAAATAAAATATGACATGATTATGGCAAAAAATGGTGACAGCTTGTTTAATATATTTGCATCTGCGATCGCCAGCCTGTCAACTGCGTAGAAATTACATATAAGCCCCATTGTTCCAAAGAAACTTCTTAAAAAAAGATCTCTCCAGCTGGATTTTTTTATTTTAAAGCCTTCCTCACTCCTTGCAAGCAAAAATAGCGCTGCAACTGCTGCAACTGCATTTCTGAAGAAAGCCTTCTGCATTGTCGGCAGATTTCCCGCCATCCTTACAAAAAATGTCATAATGGCGAAAAACAAACCTGCCATTATAATGTATAATATTCCTTGTTTTTTATCATTCATACATATAGTATATCGTAGTTGTCAAGTTGTGGGAACTGTTCAGACGCAAGCTTGACACCATGCTGTCAAGCTATGCGCCATAGTGTTAATTATTGAGTGATTACAGCCCTGCCTCGTAGAGGCATTTTAAATGGGCTGTAATCGTTGCTGGTCACGCTGTTAGGTGTGAACAGTAACAAGTTGTGGAAACCAAAAAGGGCTGCCGCTATGACAGCCCCTCTATATTGTGAGAAAGGAAAAAAGAATTTGTCTGATCCTAGCCCTTGACGCTTCCAAGTGCAACTCCTGCCACAATATGTTTTGACAGGATAAGGTAAACGATTATTACAGGCAGGATAGAAAATGTGATCATCACATAAACCTGACCCATATCAAACTTCAGCCAGTCCGCTGCACGAAGCTGTGCGAGAAGGATCGGAAGAGTCTTTTTATTGTTATCATGAAGTATAAGTGCCGGTGTGAAGTAATTATTCCAGCTGCTTACAAATGTAAATATTGCCTGTACCGCAATTGCCGGTTTCATAAGTGGAAGAACTATATGGTTAAATGTACGGAATTCTCCCGAACCGTCAATTCTTGCTGCCTCTATAAGCGAAAGAGGCAGCGAACTTTCCATATACTGTTTCATGTAGAAAAACACTACAGGTGAAGCAATAGTAGGAATGATGAGTGGTATAAATGAATCCATAAGTCCCATCTTTGTTACAAGGTTTATAAAACCAAGTGCGGTTACCTGTGTTGGTATCATCATGACCATAAGTATAAACGGATATATATATTTCTTAAATCTGAAATCATATGCATGTATCGCATATGCCGTCATTGTTGAAAAATATACACAAAGTCTGCACTGCATGTCGATATTATAAGGCTGTTGATCATGCCTTTCCATATCGGAAGTGTTCCTGTGACAAGATTCATCCAGTTTTTCCACAGATGAGTACTTGGAATAGCTGTAAATCCTGACTGCAGCTGTCCGTTAGATCTGGTTGCGTTTATTATCATCACATAAAACCAGAACAGACAGAAAAATGAAACCAATATAAGTACTATGTATGCGATCGTGCGTCTTGCATGGATGCCCATGCCTTTCTTTTTTGCATTTACTGCATTGTCTGCCATATCAATCTACCCCTTTCTCTTGTCATTTCCAGAAAGCTTGAATACTGCAAGACTTAAAATTCCTGTTATGATAAACAGTACTACAGAAAGTGCTCCCGCCATTCCGTAATTCTTGCTGTATAAATGCTTATTCAGGTACATAATAAGTGTCATGGTAGATCTCATAGGATCACCTGTTCCGTTTGTCAGTATCTGTGGCACATCAAATAACTGGAGTCCTCCGATAAGTGATGTTATTACAACATATACGAGTATCGGTCTAAGCAGCGGCAGTGTAATCTTGTAAAACACCTGTGTTGATGTTGCCCCATCAACCTCTGCTGCCTCGAAAAGCGATGTGTCTATACCCATCATTCCTGCCATGAGAAGAATTGTTGTGTTACCAAACCACATAAGGCAGTTCATTAAAGCAATAAGTCCTCTTGCGCTTCCTGCGTGTGAAAGAAATTTGTATGGCTCTGATATGAAACCTATCTGCATAAGCAGTGAATTTATAGGACCTGAATCAGAGAATAATGTAAAAAACAAAAGCGAGAATGCTGAAGCCATTATAAGGTTCGGCAGATATATAACTGTCTTAAAAAACCTTGTTCCTTTAAGCTTTAAGCTTACGTCTGAAAACCATGCACCGAGTAATAACGAAAGAATTATCTGTGGTATAAAACACATGATCCACATTACCATTGTGTTTTTTAAATATACCCATATATCTCCGGAGCTGAACAATGTTTTGTAATTTTCCAATCCAACGAATGTCGGCCCTATCTGTTTAAGACCTGACATATAATTTTCAAAAAAGCTGTTATAAATGGTATTTACCAACGGTACCAGCTGAAATACTACGTATACAACGATAAACGGTATTAAAAAGATATATCCCCATTTGTTATATCTTACCGCCTTACCTCCACTCTTTTTCATAACACCTTACCTCCCAACCGGTATTTTAATTTACGGTAGAATTATACGTTACATAAGTAAAGCCCTGCCCGCCTGTACTAGGCAGACAGGGCTTTTAATGCTCATTTAATTTTTACTGCTGTTTTAATCTGCTGAAAGATCAGGATATTTCTCTACTACTGCTTTCTTAAACTGCTCTATTGCTTCATCTTTAGTTGCATTTCCTTCGAAGTAATTCTTCATTGCGTTCTGGAATTCCTCATTGCATCCCTGATCGTAAGATGAAAGGTTGCTTAAGTCGAGTGTTTTTACACCTGCTGTGTACATCGGAAGTGGGTTCTGTCCACCAAGTATCGTACTTGTGTAAGGCTTATCATCTTTACCCATTATTGTTCCGTCAGCCATTCCATCCATTACTGTACTGTTGTTTACGAAATCATCATCTTTAATTACGATATCTTTCATGATGTCATCATCTGTCGTCATCTTGAGCATTATATCTTTGATAAGATCCGCATTGTCTGTTCCCTTTGCTGCACAAATCCATGTACCGCCCCAGAAAAATCCCTGTGGTCCCTGAGCTGCTCCCCAGCCGCCCTGGTTTCCGATAGATCCTGCCTCATCTGCTGCCATTGAGAAGTTTACTAACCATGCAGGTCCGAAGTAGCAGAATACTTTTCCTTCCGGATAGAATCCTTTCTTCCAGTCATCTGACCACAGTTCGCTTGTTCCTGTCTCTCCTGCATCTACCAACTCTTTAGAATCATCAACCCATTTCATGATGTTGTCATCGATCTGGATCTTATTGTCATCGCTTACCCATTTTTCTGATACGTTGTTAGAATATACACGGTATGTATCATTGACTGTAGATGTCATCTTATATCCTGCAGCTTTCATCTTTTCTGCTGTAGCATTAAATGTATCCCAGTCGGATACTGACTTCTGAACCTCTTCAGGATCATCCGTTCCAAGAACCTCTTTTGCAGCCTCTCTGTTGTAGAAAAGTACTCCCGGACAACCTTGCCACGAAAGTCCTTTTAATACTCCATCAGAATCTGTAACGACATCCTTTGTATACTGATACTGTTTAGATGTGTCACTGTCTGCGATTCCAAGATCCTTTATAGGAACTGTATAATCTGAATCTACATATTTAAGTGCATAATCTGCTTCAATGAGGAAAAGATCAATCTTATCATCTGCTGATGCATCATTTTGTTTCACAAGTGTTGCATCGAGATTGTTCTGATAAGCATTGTCATCATTCGGTGTGATATTCCATACTACATCAACATCCCCAATCTTTCCATGAGTAGAATCAACTTCCTCATAGTCAGGATAATGATCTGTGATACGGCTCTTAAACTCTTCATTCCAGCAATAGATGTTTAATACCTTTCCGTCATTTGATGATACACTTGCATCACCGCCATCGCTTTTGGATGTGTCTGATGTTGATCCCCCACATCCGGCTAACATAGTTGCTGCCATTGATGCACATAACAATGTGCTTACGATTTTCTTTTTCATGGAAAACCCTCCTCCTTTTAAAAAATGCCTTGCGGCTTTAATATGTTTCAAAGAAAACCAGCCCCCCGGTTTCCTGTTTAAACTCTGCCAACGGATTCCCCCTTCAGCAGAATCCCCTCGATCACAACTCTTTCCATGAGTGCTGTCTTAGGTTTCTCTATAATACTAATCAAACGGTCAGCTGCTTCCTTTCCGATTTGATCTGTATCCTGTTTTATGGTTGTAAGCTTAGGACTAAGCATCTGTGAAAGCCTGCTTCCGTCATATCCAGCTATCGATATGTCCTTGGGGATCTTAAGACCTTTTGCTCTTATAACATTAAGTCCACCTATAAGTGCCATATCATCCGGGAACAATATGCATGTCGGTCTATCCTTCATTTCAAGGAGCTCTTTTGTTCTCTCTGCGACCTCCTCTGTTTCTAAATATCTGGCTGACTTTATGTAACCCTCAGTAACTTCTATTCCATGTGCTTCCATGACTCTGTAATATGGCAAGTCTGTCTCTTGTAACAGTTGAATACTCCTGCCCATGTATATATGCTATTTTTTTATGCCCCATTCCTATAATATAATCCATGAGATCTGTCATACATTTAACATTGTTAGAGCTTACTGCTGTGCAGCTGTAATGTACATAATCAATCGTCACTACCGGAAGCTTACTGCTCATAAGCTCCTGAACCTCCGGCTGCTCAAACGATGCGCACACGATAACAACCCCATCAAAGTTTCTGTATCTGCAATGTTCCAGATATGACATCTTCTGACCAACCAGATTGGTATTTATAAATGTAAGATCATATCCTCTCTTTTCGGCCTGTGTCTTAAGTCCATTTAAAACTCCTGCAAAATACTCATGCGTAAGTCCCATTGCTGCCTCATCCTGATAGAGGACTCCAATGTTGTTGGACCTGTTCGTCTTAAGCGACCGGGCTGCTGCGTTAGGAAAATACCCCATCTCCTCAGCAGTTCTTTTTATTCTTTCCTTTGTAGCTTTACCCACATCCTTCTGATCATGCAGCGCTTTGCTGACCGTTGCTGCTGATACTCCACATGCTTTTGCTATATCCTTAATAGATACCATAGACTATATCTCCGACTTAATCTGTTTGTTATCCCGAAAGCTTAACTTAATCGTTTTCGTATTTTCAATATACCTCTGCTGTCATGTAATTGCAATACCTTTTTGTTATTTTGTATATTTTTTATATGTTTTCGAGTATTTTTTGTACATTTTTACTCTTATATGGTATGTTTTAGATTTATTTAAAATATTTTATGAAATCGTTTTAGTTTTTTGTGTTCTATCATGTTATTTAAGTATATTTTTTATATGTATATATATGTCACAACTTCGGTTACTATTTTTTGTCTATTTGTTATAAACCTTTATTTTATAGTGTTTTTTGCTTGCTTTTTTTATTTTTTGCATTTATACTCATTCTTGTAAAACTAGCGTAAACGTTTTCGTAATTGTTAAAAAGGAGTGAAAATAATATGAAATTCGGATATTTTGATGATCAGCACAAAGAATATGTGATCACATCCCCACGGACACCTCTTCCATGGATAAATTATTTAGGCTGCGAGGATTTCTTTTCTCTTGTTTCCAACACATGCGGCGGATACAGCTTCTATAAAGATGCAAAGCTTCTGCGCCTTACAAGATATCGTTACAATAACGTGCCTTACGACAGTAACGGACATTATTACTATATAAAAGACGGAGATACAATATGGAATCCGGGATGGATGCCATCAAAGACTGAACTCGATTCATACGAGTGCCGACATGGCATGGGTTATTCTGTTTTTACAGGAAGCAAAAATGGTATAGAGGCAAAGCTTACAGATTTTGTTCCAATGAAATCAACATGCGAGATCAACAAGCTCACATTAAAAAATACCTCCGGTGCAAAAAAGGAATTCTCTGTTTTTTCTTATGTAGAATTCTGCCTGTGGAACGCTATGGATGACATGACAAACTTCCAGCGTAACTTCTCAACAGGCGAGGTTGAGATCCACGCAGACGGCTCACAGCTTTTCCACAAAACAGAATACAGAGAGCGCCGTAATCACTATGCAGTTTATGCAGTAAACAGCAAAGTCGATGGTTTTGATACAGACCGTGATTCTTTCCTCGGTGCTTATGGTGAGAACAGTGCTCCGGCAGTAGTCGTAAACGATAAATCGGCTAATTCCACAGCAAGCGGCTGGGCACCTGTCGGATCACATCACATAAAAGTTACTCTTGAACCAGGCGAAGAGAAAACATACATATTCGTCCTTGGATATGTTGAAAATCCGGTAGATCAAAAATGGATCGGCCGTCCGGAAGACGGTGTTATAAACCGTGCTCCTGCCGATGCCCTTCTTGCAAAATTCGACACTACAGAAAAAGTGGATGCCGCACTTTTGGATCTCAAAAAATACTGGGATGATCTTCTTTCCCACTTTACAATTTCTTCTTCGGAAGAGAAGCTTGACCGCATGGTAAATATATGGCACCAGTATCAATGTATGGTCACATTCAATATGAGCCGTTCTGCTTCATACTTTGAGTCCGGTATAGGACGTGGAATGGGATTCAGGGATTCATGTCAGGATCTTTTAGGTTTCGTACATCTTATCCCGGATCGTGCAAGAGAAAGAATTTTAGACATTGCAGCAACACAGTTTGAGGATGGTTCCGCATACCATCAGTACCAGCCTCTTACAAAAAAAGGTAATGCAGATATCGGATCCGGCTTTAATGATGATCCACTATGGCTTATTGCTGCAGCCGCAGCTTACATAAAAGAAACCGGCGACTACTCTATCCTCGATGAATCAACGCCATATGACAGCGACCCTTCTAAAGCCACTGACTTTATGGAGCATCTGCGCCGCTCATTTAATTACACAATAAAACACTTAGGACCTCATGGTCTTCCACAGATTGGCCGTGCCGACTGGAACGACTGTCTGAACCTTAATTGTTTTTCAGAAGAGCCAGGTGAATCTTTCCAGACTTTCGGACCTTCAGAAGGACCAAATGCAGAGTCTGTATTTATCGCCGGAATGTTCGTTAAATATGGTAAAGATTATGCCGAAATCTGTAGGCATCGTGGTCTTGACAATGAGGCCGATGAAGCTGCAAAAGCTATAAGCCAAATGGAAAAAACAGTTCTTGACGCAGGCTGGGACGGCGAATGGTTCTTACGTGCATACGATCACTATAAACACAAGATAGGTTCGAAAGAATGTGAAGAAGGAAAAATCTTCATCGAGCCTCAAGGCTTTTGCGTAATCGCCGAAATCGGAAAAGAAGATGGTTACTGTCTTAAAGCAATGCAGTCCGTTGAAAAATACTTAGACACAAAATATGGTATAGTACTTCTCCAGCCACCTTACCACAGATATCACGTTGAGCTTGGTGAAATTTCTTCTTATCCACCGGGATATAAAGAAAACGCAGGTATCTTCTGCCACAACAACCCATGGATTTCTATCGCTGAGACAGTTATCGGCCGCGGAAACCGTGCATGGCAGGTATACACAAGGACATGTCCTGCATATATCGAAGATATAAGTGAGATACACCGCACTGAACCATATGTATACAGTCAGATGATAGCCGGAAAAGATGCTCCTAACTTCGGTGAGGCTAAAAACAGCTGGCTTACCGGAACAGCTGCATGGACATTCCTTAATATTTCACAATCCATACTTGGGATAAGACCTGACTATGATGGACTTATCATTGATCCATGTCTGCCTGAAACAATGGATGGCTTTACAGCTAAGCGTCAGTTCCGTGGAAACACTTATAATATCACAGTAAAAAATCCTTCCCATGTCCAGAAAGGTATTGCGAAAATCATCGTCGATGGAAATGAAATAGAAGGAAACCTTATCCCTGCAGCCGGTGTTTTGGGACAGGAAATAAATGTAGAAGCTATAATGGGCTGATCCATTTTTCATACATTATATATTATTTTTAATCATAAAAAATCCCATTGAAATTTATATCCAATGGGATTTTTTTATGATGCAGTTTATTATTTGTTCTTTTTTGGAAGAAACAGACTAAGCAGCAGTGAAACAACAAAAACTCCTGCTACGGCGTTTCCGTTAAATATGTCTCCGACAGCACTTGAAAATCCGTCAACTGCAAGTGATCCCTGCAATTCTTCCATTTTTATGTCACGATTTAAAGCACCTGTACATACCGCCGTTGTTGCACCGGTAGTCTCTGCCGCTGATACAAGATAAACAATGGCTATTGTAAAAAATGCCCCAAGATTAAAAACCGGTCTGTGATCCGTCAGAAATACAAGTTTGGGTATGCTGAAATACCCAACTTGATCTATTGTCTTTCCTATATTTGAAAAATCAACCATGTCTGCAACACCTGAAACAGTAAATATAATAGATATTATATATCCTGCAACAAGGCCTACGAGTATATTAAGATTTTTATATACACCTTTTAATAAATATCTTGCCAGAAGACACACAACAAGAGTGATCGCCCCAACCAAAAGATTATACCATGCTCCAAAATCATCTGCGCCTGTTCCTCCACCCCACGAGTCCATTCCTACGGACAAAAGAGAAAGTCCTATGCTACAAACATTGCCAGAACGTGGCAGTCCAAATGGTATTGCTTTTTGAGCGGCACTCGTCCATCAAGTTTATAGATGTTTTCATCAGAGCAGTTATCGTGTTGTTTTTCATTTACTTATCTCCCTGTGTTTAATATCCATAAATGGACACAATAGCAAAACTATTGTGTCCATTATTTTAGTAAACTTCGTATCTTATCTCACAGAGACCTTTTTCTTTGTCTACATGCAATCTCATTTTATATTTGTAATCATTGTAATAATTATATACAATATATCCATCTGTATCCAGATTTCCATATGTACTTTCAAGATCTGCCGGATCTGTACCATATGCTGCTGTTATCTGATCTGCAGTTGCTCCCCATGTTATCCCACCTGGAAGAACAATGTTTGGATATGTTGTGCAATCGTATCTGTCTATGTCACATTCAAATGACCATATCTGTGAATTTAATATATCACACTGTGAAGCTCCTGTGTTTTCAAACCCAACCTGAAATGCACAATCATATAGTGTACTGTCCAGATCTATCGTACCATAAGTCTTGTCACCACTATTTAAAACATATCCATTCTCATATCCGTAATCAGCAAGATTGATGGTAAATATATCTGAAATCTTTGAATAATCAAATGGAAGTGTTAATTCTCTTCCATCAATTACAACATTCATTGATTTCCAGTCTGTCTGTGAATTTACTGCTGTTGTAGAAGGAGCTGTCTGTTGTGTGTTCTGCTCTGATGTCTGTGAGTTTTCTGATGGCTGCTGGCTTTCTGATGCCTGCTGACTTTCACTATTTGTCGAAGCCGAATCATCTTTTTTATCATCATCTTCATCCTTGTCCGGGATATCTACATCTTTGCTTAAATACTCTGCACCTTCTGAACTGTCTTCATCTACTTCACATTCTTTAGCTTTTGGCGTTTTCTTTAAATCTGTGAACTTAACTGGTGTGGTTTCAACCGAAATATCAAAATTTTCATCACATATCCACAATGAGATTTCTATTTCGTCCTTACCTTTTTCACTATTCAGATACATAATTGATGAAACTGTATCTCCATCATCAACATCCTCATAAAACGATCCACCATCGTCCGCTGTTGTGATCGTAAGATCTTTTCCGGTATTGTTCTCGATCTCCACCGGAACACTATATGCCTGTGAATCAAAATCACCAAGTTCTGCAGTTATCTTCAGATCTTCATAGTCAAATATCACCTGATCCTCGGCAGTTTTTACTGAATGCACAGCTTTCTCTGCCGCATCCTTTTTGCCGACTGTTTTTACGACCACAATTCCTACAATGACACATACTGCAATAACAAGTACAGATATAACGATTGCAAGTGTAATTATAAGTGCCTTGTTTGATTTCTTCGGTGCCTGCATGTACTGGTTCATTCCAGACTCTGCACCATTCATCTGAGGATCAAATCCACCATTCTGTGGCTGCTCAAATCCACCATTCTGCATGTTATCATATGGATTGCCCTGCGGCCGGCTGTATGCTCCTGCCTGATTCTGGTTATATACGCCATTCTGTGGCTGGTCATAGCTGCCTTCTGGCTGGTCATTGTATGCGCCATTCTGTGGCTGGTCATAGCTGCCTGCCGGCTGGTTACTGTATACACCGCTCTGTGGCTGGTTTACAATCTGCTCATCTTTCGGAAAGACATTTCCGCATGTGCCACAGAATGAAGCATTGTCAACATTCTGTGCACCACATTTGTTACAAATTTTCATTAACTTTTCTCCTCTACTTTTATTCGACTTTTTATAAAAACTATATAGGATTATATCTAAAACTCTGCACCATGTCTATAAGCCATAAGACCTATCATACGGTTTTTCTACAGATGAAGTACTCTCTCCTTGATTTCCTGTGTCCTTCCCTGATTCCAGAACTGTGTTCCGATATAGCCGCATGTACGGCGGGCTACGCTCATTTTATCCTGATCACGGTTTCCGCAGTGAGGGCATTCCCATATAAGTTTTCCTGAGCCTTCCTCCTCTACGATCTTAATCTCACCATCATAACCGCATACCTGGCAGTAATCGCTCTTTGTATTTAACTCGGCATACATTATATTGTCATATATGTACTGCATTACCGAAAGAACCGCCGGAATATTGTCCTGCATATTCGGAACCTCCACATAGCTTATCGCTCCACCCGGTGAAAGTTTCTGGAACTGTGATTCGAATTTGAGCTTGTCAAACGCATTTATATGTTCTGTTACATGGACATGATAGCTGTTTGTAATATAATTTTTGTCTGTAACTCCCTCTATTATTCCGAAACGCTTCTGAAGACATTTTGCAAATTTATATGTTGTGGACTCAAGTGGAGTTCCATATATACTAAAGTCGATGTTTGTTTCCTTTTTCCACTCCTCACATGCATCATTTAATTTCTGCATTACCTTTATGGCAAAAGGTGTGCCTTTTTCCGGTTCGGTATGTGAAACACCTTTCATGTAACGTACACATTCGCAAAGACCTGCGTATCCAAGCGAAATTGTTGAATATCCGTCAAATAATAACGGATCGATAACCTCGCCCTTTTTAAGACGTGCAAGTGCGCCGTTCTGCCAAAGGATCGGTGCAACGTCCGACTTTGTTCCGAGAAGTCTCTTATGCCTGCACATTAATGCCCTGTAACAAAGCTTAAGTCTTTCATCCATAAGCTCCCAGAATTTCTTTTCATCCTTTCCAGATGAACACGCAACATCTACAAGATTTAATGTCACAACTCCCTGATTGAAACGTCCGTAATATTTTCTCTTATCTGGATTAAAGTTCTTTGCATGGGCTACATTTCCAGCTGTTTTGGAGCATCTGTCAACAGTGAGGAATGAACGGCAGCCCATACATGTATACACATCTCCGTCCTTTAATTCCTTCATTACTTTTTCAGATATATAATCCGGCACAAGGCGCTTTGCTGAGCATTTTGCTGCAAGCTCTGTAAGATACCAGTATTTTGAATCTTCCTTTATGTTGTCATCCTCTAATACATAAATGAGCTTAGGAAACGCCGGTGTTATGAATACACCTTTTTCGTTTTTTACACCCTGTATCCTCTGATGGAGCATCTCCTCTATTATCGCTGCAAGATCTGCTTTTGTCTGAGGATCTGTAACCTCGTTCAAGTACATAAATACTGTGATAAACGGAGCCTGTCCATTGGTTGTCATAAGTGTGATCACCTGATACTGGATCATCTGGACACCGCGGTTTATCTCTTCTTTGACTCTGAGCTCTGCGACTTCATTTATCTTTTCTTCGTCAAGCTCAAGACCAATGCTTTCAAATTCATTTTTTACCTGCTTGCGGAATTTAAGACGACTTACCTGTACAAATGGTGCAAGGTGTGCAAGAGATATACTCTGTCCGCCATACTGCGAGCTTGCTATCTGTGCGATTGCCTGTGTTGCTATGTTACATGCAGTAGAAAAGCTCTTTGGTGTGTCTATCATCGTCTCGCTTATTACTGTTCCGTTCTGCAGCATATCCTCTAAGTTTACAAGACAGCAGTTGTGCATGTGCTGTGCAAAATAATCCGCATCATGGAAGTGGATAAGACCTTTCTCATGTGCCTCAACTATATCCTCCGGCAATAGGAAACGACGTGTGATATCTTTGCTTACTTCACCTGCCATATAGTCTCTTTGAACACTGTTTACAGTAGGGTTTTTATTTGAATTTTCCTGCTTTACCTCTTCGTTGTTGCACTCTAACAGACTTAATATCTGCTGGTCTGTAGAGTTTGATTTACGGACTATGGCTCTTTTATATCTATATGTGATATAGTTGCGCGCAACTGTAAAAGCTCTTTTATTCATAAGCTGGTTTTCAACCATATCCTGGATTTCTTCTACACTTGGCGATCTTTTCATGTTCTCACATGCAGTTTCCACATTTTCTGCAATTTCCTCAATCTGTTCATCTGTCATTTTTTCGTAATCGATAACAGATGCATTAGCTTTTTTTATTGCAGCTACAATCTTTGCTCCATCAAAAAAATCCTCACTGCCGCTTCTCTTGATGATTTTCATGCTCGTTCTCCTCTCCTTTATCTGTCTATCATTATCTTCGCTAAAGTAAATTCAGTTACAACTATATGATATATTTTGTTATCTATATACTGCTTAATCTATTATAACTTCAGGCCTTCAAAATGCTGTCCGTAGATCAACAATTAACCCCATAAAATAAGCAGCTATTATTAATAGCTACGTATATTGGTTCTATATCTATAGTAATATCTGATACTATTTATATATTTTTGACAGGCTTAATTATATACAAGATATTGTGGTTCTGTCAAGATATGCTTTCTATATTTGGTATGTATAATATCACAAAAAAAGCACCGTAATTTGTTGATTTTACAGTGCTTTTAAATAATTGCCAAAAATTGTCACACAATTTTGTTACATATTTTGTATGATTTTTGCTGCGGTTTCTTTAAGTTCTTCTTCTGTGATCTCATTTCTGAAATACTTTTCACTCGCAAACTGGGATTTGTTTCACTTTCTACTAAAGAAATACTGCATCAAAGCACCTATCAACAATCCTACGGAAGAAATTACCAAATACCAAATGGAGTGTATGAGTGCAGAATCATTATAATAGATGAAAACGGAAGGAATAAAAAGAACAGAAACCAAAAGCGGATACACATACTTGGCTTTTTCTTACACTGCCCATAATTATCGCAAAGTACGAAGGTTGCAACTATAATTAAAAACACCATTCCCATAGCATCAGTAGGTCCTGCCGTTAATGGAAATACATAAAACATGAGTAGTTGTGCAATTAAGATTGCGATTTCTTTGAAATACTTTTTCATATCCGAGACCGTTTCAAGTTTTGTGTAAACGCTAAAAACTGATATAAGATTTGTGAATAGTTACAAATGGGCAGAGCCGATTTTCCGGATTCTGCCCATATCTGCATTATACAGGAGTTTTTGGGGCATGTCAATAAAACCTGCCTAAGACAAGCTGTTTTTACAGGTTGTGTCCAATCAGGCGTTCTTCAAAATAAATTTCCAGCTGGGAATGAATCTGTCCCCAGTCCTGCCGGTGACCAGTCCATTTTTTCGTGATATCCAGGGTTGCCAGATACAGCATTTTCAAAAGGCTGTCATCTGACGGGAAAACTGTCTTGCTTTTGGTCACTTTCCGAAGCTGACGGTTGAATCCCTCAATGGCATTTGTGGTGTAAATTAGACGTCTTACTGCCTCCGGATATTTAAAATAAGTGGACAGTGTTGCCCAGTTATCATGCCAGGATTTATAGATTTTCGGGTACTTGGAATCCCATTTATCTTTGAACAATTCTAACTCATTTAAAGCTGTTTCTTCCGTTGGAGCCGCATATACAAGCTTCAGATCAGCCATCAGCTTTTTGATGTCTTTGTAGGAAACAAACTTCGTTGAATTACGGATTTGATGAATAATACACTGCTGGATTTCTGTTTTTGGATAAACAGCTTCAATTGCCTGTGGAAATCCATTTAGTCCATCCACACATGCTATCAGGATATCTTCAACTCCGCGGTTCTTTAGTCCATTCATGATGGAGAGCCAGAACTTGGCGCTTTCGTTTTCTCCAACATACATACCAAGAACGTCCTTTTTTCCGTTCATATCGATGCCAAGAGCAATGTAGACTGCACGTTTTACAATGCGTCCTTCACTTCGGACATGATAGTGGATAGCATCCATAAATACGACAGCGTACACTTCTTCCAACGGACGTTCCTGCCATTCCTTTACAATAGGCAGGATTTTGTCTGTGATTCTGCTGATTGTGCTGTCAGAAATATCAATATCATACATTTCACGCATGTGAGATTCAATGTCTCCGGTGGTCATTCCTTTGGCATACATGGAAAGTATTTTTTCTTCCATGTCCTGAGTTACAGTAACAGAACAGCTAAAGGCAGAAAATCAGCTTGAATGGGTCGGGAAAATGAATAATATTCGTAGCAGAGCAGTAGAGATTATAGATGTAGAATTGATTTGTGTTTAGGAGGACAAAGCGGCAGATATAATGTTAAAAGTAGTTGCGTGCGCACGCATATTGCGTTATGATACTGGTGGTTAGGAGGAATATATCTATGAAACTATTAAAATGGCTTTCCGTAACAGACCGATTTTACAAAATCTATTTGGACAAGCAACTTGCCCCCTATGGAATCAACAACAGTCAATATATGTTCTTAATCAAAATCTGTCGTTCGCCCGGTATTCTACAAGATTCTTTGTTGAATATGTTCTATGTTCATCCAAGCAATATTGTACGGACGGTTGCGACATTGGAAAAGCAGGGAATGATTACACGTTCTCCCAATGATAAGGATAAGCGGACATGTAAATTGTATCCTACAGAAAGAGCATTGTCTATTATTGACGAGATACAGATGATATGCGAAAAGACAGAAGCTCTTTTATTGCAGGGTATGAGCGAATCCGATCAGAACCTTTTTATGGATTTCTTAATACAGGCGGGCAGAAATATCACATCGGAACTCCATATAGAGAGAAAGGGGGAGGAGTTCAATGACTGAAAATCCTCTGGGCTATGAAAAAATTTCAAAGCTGTTGAAAAATTTTGCTGTTCCCAGTATTGTGGCGTCTCTTGTCGGCTCAATCTACAATATTGTGGATCAGATTTTTATTGGTCAAGGGTCGGTTATTTGGGAAATCAGCAACCAATGTTGCCTACCCATTTTCTACCATCTGCCTTGCCATTGCACTACTGGTTGGAATTGGCAGTGCTTCCCATGTTTCCCTCTGTCTTGGACGTAAAGAGCCGAAAGCTGCCGCCAAAGCAGCGGGAAATGGTATTGTTCTGATGGGAATTTTCGGAATTATTTATTTGCTGGTTGGAGAAACTTTTCTGTCTTTGCTCCTAAAGGCATTTGGGGCAACGACAGATGTATTTCCATATGCAAAGCAGTATGCCAGCATAACATTGATTGGAATGCCGTTTCTCATTGTAACGAATGGTATGAGCAATTTGATTCGAGCAGATGGAAAACCAAAGTATTCAATGGTCTGCATGGTTGTGGGAGCTATTATCAATACCATTCTTGACCCCATTTTTATTTTTGTTTGCGATTGGGGAATTGCCGGCGCAGCTTGGGCAACAGTTATTGGGCAAATTTTTTCTTTCATACTCGCACTCCGTTATCTATGGCGTTTCCAAACAATCCATTTTAAAAAAGAGTCGTTTTTATTGGACATCAAAGAAAGCATGAAAATTTGCAGCATGGGAATCAGCAGCAGCTCAAACCAGATTGCAGTTACCGTGATTCAAATCATTCAGTACAATTCGTTGACTTATTACGGCGCATTAACAAAATATGGAACAGATATTCCCTTGGCTGCTTGCGGAATCGTTATGAAAACAAATGCCATAATCCTTGCGATTGTTGTAGGAATCTCGCAGGGAACACATCCGATTATCGGCTTCAACTATGGGGCAGGGCAATACCATCGTGTACGGGAGGCTTACATGCTTGCAGTAAAGTGGAATCTTGTTGTTTCCACTATTGCTTTCATCGCATTTCAATTTTCCCGCAATCTATCATTTCGCTATTCGGAAATGGGGACGAGCTGTATTTTGAATTTGCTGTTTTGTTCATGCGTACCTATCTTTTCATGGTGTTGGTAAATGGTGTGCAGTTGCTTTCTTCCAGTTTTTTTACCGCAATAGGAAAATCGTTAAAAGGTGCTCTGTTGGCATTAACAAGGCAGACCTTTGTGTTGATTCCGCTTACCCTGCTGCTCCCGCTTCGTTTCGGAATTATGGGAGTATTGCTTGCGGGACCTGTTGCTGATTTTTCAGCGTTTATGCTATCTGTTGTACTGGTGGGTATAGAATTAAAAAAACAAAAAAATGACATGTAAACAACAGCCCTATGTGAAAACATTCTTTTTCCGCCGTTAAGTAATCAAGAAGCAAAAACTTAAAAACCGTTGCGATAAATTTTATAAATTTAGTAGGATAATATTTAGAAGTAAGGATTGAGAAAAATATGGAAACTATAAAATGAGTTCTATGTCCTACCTGTGGAAATAAAACCCGAACGATAATGCAAGAAGATACCGAATTAAAGAACTTTCCACTCTACTGTCCGAAGTGTAAACAGCAAACACTTGTGGGAGCATCCCAAAGTTTGTGTAAACCTCCAAACTGATGTAAGATAAAATTACTCAGTTTGGAGGTTATTTTTATCAGAAGACAAGCAATATGTAATTCTCAAATGTGTTTACATCAATGCTGTTCGTATACGGGTTATAATCTGCATATATCAATCTCATATCTTATCTGTCCTTTCCTTGATTACCTAAAAATTTTGAAAGCATTTCAATCCGTTCTTCCTGCCATTTTCATTTCATGTTATAATTTGTTACTGGATTTTCTTTCCCTTAATTTTGCCCTTGCGAGCATTCGTAACATGAGGGAAAAGGATATAACACCAGGGAAAGCATAAGGGCAACCTCACTTGCTACAAATTTAGCATTTTCAAGGGGTTGCGGACTTCACGAGGATAAGATATAACAGTTAATAAATGTTATGAATTAAGTCAAATCAAAACTTAAATTTGCGCAATTGTTATAGGTTAAAACTATATCAGATGATTTTACGAATTCAGTTCTTCCATATTTGCTATTACACGATCGATGTAGGAAAAAAGCTGCCTGTACTCCTCGTCAGTAAACCCCTTTTTCATTGCAACTTCTATAGTTCTTATGTTGTCACGTATCTTTTCTTCTCTCTCATAGGCTTTTTCTGTCAGGATTATCCGCTTTAATCTGGCATCATTTTCCATCGGTGTTCTTATAATAAAACCATTTTTCTCAAGACTTTTAAGCATATTTGTAACGGTTGCCCCCTTTAGATCAAAATGTGCCTCTATATCTTTTTGAAAAATATCCCTTTCAACATTATCCATAAGAAAGCCTATTATCATTCCCTGTGTCCTCGGCAGACATGGACCGGCTCCGTCCTTATGCCGGTCGAAATATCTATCTATATTTCTATGGATCCTGCCAAGCTTGTGACCCAGATATTTATCTGGTGTAAATTGCTTCATACTATAAAGCGCCTCCTTGACTTTTTTAAATGTCAGTCTATAATATAGTTAGCATACTAACTAATTTTATGCAAGTACTTTTTCAGAAAGGACAAATATTATGGTAAAAACTATCTGTGCCCAGATAAAAGAATACAAATGGGCCGCAATCACAACTCCGGTTTTTATGCTGCTTGAGGTTGCAATGGAAACCATCATACCTCTTCTCATGGCATCGATCATTGATGAAGGTGTAAACAAAGGTGATACACATCATATATATGTCATGGGTATATGGATGATATTTGCTGCACTCTTTGCTCTCATATGCGGGTGTCTTGGTGCCAAATATGGTTCAAAAGCTTCCATGGGACTCGGAAAAAATCTCCGCAAGGCTATGTTTAGAAATATCCAGACATATTCCTTTGCAAATATAGACAAATTTTCAACAGCTGGTCTTGTAACCCGTATGACAACAGATGTTACAAATATCCAGAACGCATTTATGATGATACTTCGTATGGCTATGAGGGCTCCTGCATCGATCATATGTGCCATGGCAATGTCATTTTTTATAAGTCCGCAGCTTGCCACAATTTATCTTATCGCAGTCATTTTACTCGGAGGTTTTCTTATTTTTATTTCTACAAAGGCTATGAAATATTTCGAAAAGGCTTTTGAAAAATATGATGAGCTAAACGAAAGTGTTCAGGAAAACGTATCAGCTATCCGTGTTGTAAAAGCCTATGTCCGTGAAAATTACGAGAAAAAACGCTTTTCAAAGTGCTGAAAATATCTATAAAGTCTTCACGAAAGCTGAGAGTCTTGTAGTATGTAATACCCCTCTCATGCAGTTTACAGTATATGCCTGTATCCTTCTCATAAGCTGGCTCGGCGCACACATGGTTGTCGGCAATGAGCTTTCAACCGGAGATCTGATGGCACTCCTTACATATTGCATGAATATACTCATGAATCTCATGATGTTATCTATGGTTTTTGTAATGATCTCACTCTCCCTTGCTTCTGCAAGACGTATATGCGAAGTTTTAAATGAGGAGAGTACCCTGCACAACCCGGATGATCCTATTATGGATGTGCCTGATGGAAGTATTAAATTTGATCACGTTTCATTCAGATATTCAAAATCATCTGAAACTCCAATTCTTTCCGATATAAACCTGGAGATCAGATCGGGTGAAACTATCGGTATAATCGGCGGAACAGGAAGCTCAAAATCTTCGCTTGTAAACCTTATAAGCAGGCTTTATGATGCCGGATCAGGCTCTGTCATCGTTGGTGGCCACGATGTAAGGGAATACGACATGGATACATTAAGAAATCAGGTAGCTGTAGTATTACAGCAGAATGTTCTTTTCTCTGGAAGCATACTGGACAATCTGCGCTGGGGCGATAAAGATGCGACCGATGAACAGTGTATAGAGGCCTGCAAAATGGCATGCGCTGATGAATTCATCGAGACCTTCCCTGATAAATATGATACACACATTGAACAGGGTGGAACTAACGTATCCGGCGGCCAGAAACAGCGTCTTTGCATAGCAAGGGCTCTTCTTAAAAAGCCAAAGGTACTTATTCTTGATGACAGCACAAGTGCTGTCGACACAGCAACGGATGCAAAGATACGTGCGTCATTTGCAAAAGCCATACCGGGAACAACAAAGCTCATCATTGCACAGCGTATCTCATCTGTCATGGATGCTGATAAGATCATTGTCATGAATAACGGCTGTGTCGATGGATTTGATACACACGAAAATCTTTTAAAAAATAATAAAATTTACCGCGAAGTATATGATGCACAGACAAACGGCGGCGGTGATTTCGATGAAGGAGGTGCAGCTTAATGCCAGGACCAAGAGGACCCCATGGACCAAAACCAAAACTTAAAAATCCGGGAAAGCTTTTTGCCCGGCTTATGGGATTCATTTTTAAAAATTACCTTACCGCATGTATTTTTGTAGTAATCTGCATTTTTATAAGTGTACTCGCAAACGTTCAGGGAACAATGTTTACCAAAAATCTTATTGATGATCATATTGTACCCCTTCTTAAAACAAAAACTCCTGATTACGGTCCGCTTCTTTCCGCTATAGGAAAAGTTGCTGTTTTCTACGGGATCGGTGTTATAAGTACTTACGTGTACAGCAAAATCATGATCTACGTATCACAGGGTACTATCAGAAACCTGAGGATCGAGCTTTTTTCGCATATGCAGGATCTGCCGATACGTTATTTTGACTCTCATCCGCACGGCGATATAATGTCTATATATACAAACGATATAGATACCCTGCGCCAGCTTATAAGCCAGAGTCTTCCGCAGATATTAAACAGTGCCATAACCGTTGTGAGTGTGTTTATTTCAATGCTGATATTAAATATACCGCTTACGGTCCTTACTATCATAATGGTTCTTATCACAACCTATGTGACAAAGAAATTTGCCGGTTTCTCAAGCCGTTATTTCCTCGCACAGCAAAAGGATCTCGGCCGTGTAAATGGTTTTATCGAGGAAATGTTAAATGGACAGAAGGTTGTAAAGGTATTTACCCATGAACAGGAAAATATAGAAGCTTTCGATGAGATAAACGAACAGCTTTTCGACAGTGCATTCAATGCCAACTGGTATTCAAGCATGCTCGGTCCTGTAAATGCGCAGATTGGAAATTTAAGCTACGTGTTCTGTGCCCTTGCCGGCGGCGTTATGGCTCTTTCCGGTTTCGGCGGACTTACGCTCGGTAAGCTTGCAAGCTTTTTAACCTTCAATAAAAGCTTTAACATGCCGATCTCACAGGTCAGCCAGCAGTTTAACAGTATAGTCATGGCTCTTGCGGGATGCGACCGTATATTTGCGCTTCTCGATGAAAAACCTGAGACTGATGATGGATACGTGACTTTGGTAAACGCAAAGGAGGAAAACGGCATCCTCACTGAAACCTCTGAGCACACCGGTGTCTGGGCCTGGAAGCATATACATCAGGCAGATGGTTCTGTCGATTACAAAAAGCTTACCGGAGATGTGGTATTTGATGATGTGGATTTCGGATATGTTCCTGAAAAAATCGTTCTGCATGATGTAAATCTTTTTGCCACACCTGGACAGAAAATCGCATTTGTCGGTACAACCGGTGCCGGAAAAACTACGATAACAAACCTCATCAACCGCTTTTACGATATTGCAGACGGAAAGATCCGCTATGACGGCATAAATATAAACAAGATCAAAAAGGCTGATCTGCGCCATTCACTCGGCATAGTGCTTCAGGATACGCACCTTTTTACCGCTACTGTAATGGAAAACATACGATATGGTAAACTCGATGCCACTGATGAGGAGGTATATGCTGCTGCCCGTCTTGCAAATGCTGACACATTCATAAGACAGCTGCCTGATGGCTATAACACAGTACTTACAGGTGATGGTTCCAATTTAAGCCAGGGACAGCGCCAGCTTCTTGCCATCGCCCGTGCCGCTATCGCTGATCCTCCGGTTTTAATACTTGACGAGGCTACAAGCTCTATCGACACACGTACTGAAAAAATCGTTCAGGATGGTATGGACAAACTTATGTCAGGCAGAACTACTTTCGTTATCGCCCACCGTCTTTCTACTGTGCGCAACAGTGATTGTATCATGGTACTTGAGCAGGGACGTATTATCGAAAGAGGAAGTCATGATGAGCTGATCGAAAAACACGGAAAGTATTATCAGCTTTATACAGGCAAGACAGCATAGTTTATACCATATTGGTTACTATGCAGGTCAATCATTGGAAATTTTTCTGATATAGCCAATTCCACCACATGAAAAGGACCCCACCCGGCAGGTCTAATCGACTTGCCAGATGGGGTTCTGATGTTTTTCCTTCTCCTGCATTTGCAATTGTTACTCGTTACAACATTTCATTTTCTTTATAACATTCAAAAATATAATTTGGATTTTCATAATAAACACTACTGTTGTAGTCATCTATCTTTGGACTGATAAAAGAATTATATACTTCTATTAGTGCATCAACCACTTCTATTTGTTCGTAGTCAGCCACCATTTTTATAAGCCGCTTATAAACTTTTCCTATATCCCAATGTGAAGGTACCGCATAGCCACACTCTGATACATTATCAAATTTACCCGAAACAATATCTGCTTCCTGAATAAATCCATCACTTACGGCATCAATATTATCACAATGGTAAACATCAGCAAGATCATAAATCCTACAAATATTTTCTTTTCCTAATTTATTTACTACATCAGCACGAATATTTTTAGTCTTACGCGAAATATATTCGATTAATCCACACGTATAAAAAAGATCGTTATCTTTTTGTGACTCTCTTCCTTGACCAACCACTAGTGCACCTCCTCAAATCCTCTATAAGTCAGACACTTTAAAGCTTCGTCGGTACAAAAAACAATCTGATGTGTCGGATATTTAAACTTTGCCAAAACCCAAAACTGTTCTCTCGTAATGGTGCCATCTATATAATCAGATACATATGTATAAATCTGATCATCAGCCATAGCTCCTATTACAATATCATAATCATGCGTTTTTCCACTTCGACATGCCACGATAAAATCAAGCCATTCTTCTGTCATTTCCTTAAATTCCAGAATTTTTAGTCCTTCCAAAAATCTCACATCATAGATTGATACAATTTTGGTATTATATCGTCTTGCCCATCTCTGTGCCTGCTCCTTTATAACAGTACAATAAAAACCCGTACCAAAATCTTTTGTATTTCTACTAACTCGTATCTCTGGTTTTTCAACTGCCTGATATCCACCATGATATACAGTCATGAGTGCCATATTGTCCTGCCTCCCTTCATATTTATTTTAGAGCCAGTTCTGTTCTATCGTTTTCTCCAATTGCATAAACATATCATAATATTTTTCTTTGGTCTGGTGAATAATATCCATTGCTATTGCCTGATTATACGCATGCGTCACATTGTTTCTCGATACAAGTGCATCAAGCCACATTCCTTCATCACTGATCATTCCAGCTTTATATGCGGTTTTTAAAATTGCTCTTGGTGATCCGGTTGCGCCCTCTGCATAACCATAGTTCTCCAATATTTCCTTCATTGCTTTCCATGACTGTTCAAAACAAATCTCATACAATCCTACCATACCAGCAATTTCTACATTTCCATATGGCTCATTATAGGAAAAAACATCCTTCAGATTAGCCAATGCCGCTTTGAAATTGTCAAATTTTTTCATATAGTACTACTCCCTCATTTTTAATAGACTCCAATAGCTCTTTTCTAACCGGCTTATCTAAATCCACAATATCATACTCCAGCAATGTCGATGTCAGTTCATCTACATCTAAAATAAAATTAGTGCTGTTGCCACCATGAAATGCCAGATCAATATCACTGCGTTCTTTAAAATCACCTCGTGCTCTTGATCCAAAAAGAATTACTTTTTCAATACAATTTTCTTTTGCCAATTGAACAATTTCCTGCAACACTTTACTTTTTATTCCTGTTTTTTCAGAGACTTTATCGATGTCCATAAATCCTCCTATATTTATTCAGCCATCTCAAGCGCTATCTTCATCATATTTGTGAAGCAGTTCTGACGTTCCTCGGCTGTTGTTATCGCATCCTCCACAAAACTGTCTGAGATTGTAAGAAGACACGCCGCCTCTTTTCCTGCAACGTTTGCGTTGTGGAATAATGCAAAGCTTTCCATCTCTACACACAGACAGCCTTTTTCATCACGCAGCTTCTCCCAGTATGTAGGAGATGCATCGCTCGGTTGTCTATAAAATACATCACTAGAATGTGTCTTTCCCTCGCGGATTTCTATTCCGAGATCATTCGCTGCTTTGCGGAGTCTGTTGTTTAAGTTTTCAGATGGTAATGTCTCATCCTTGTCATATCCGGACTGGACATATGCGTATGACGACTCACTTACCGCACCTGTTACAAGCACTACGTCATAAACTTTTAAGTCTTTGCTGTAGCTTCCTGCGCTTCCGATACGGATGATCCTGTCCACATCATACTGTGTAAACAGCTCATATGAGTAAATACCGATACTTGGCATACCCATTCCGCTGCCCATGACAGAGATTTCCTTTCCATTGTATTTTCCTGTAAAACCGAGCATTCCTCTGACTCCGTTTACCTGACGCACATCTGTAAGAAATGTATCTGCGATAAATTTAGCGCGGAGCGGATCTCCCGGCATAAGTACTGTTTTGGCAAAATCCCCCTTATTTGCCTCATTATGTGGTGTTGACATATTATTATTCTTCCTCCTTTACAATTTGTAAAAATTTTTTTATTTCACACCAGGCCCTTTTTGACTCCGGTATATTTAAATATCCCATCTGGAATACATGGAACATTCCTTCGTAAACTGACAGTCGTACTTTAACGCCCTGGCTTCTCGCCTTGGCTGCCGCATCTACCGAATCCGACAGAAGCATTTCTATAGAACCTGCCTGGATAAGCATAGGCGGAAAGCCTTTAAAGCTGCCGAAAAGAGGCGATATGTAAGGATCCATCCTGTCATGCTCTCCCGGATAGTCATTTACATATATAAGGCTATCCTTTGTATTTCCGAAAAGCGGATCTTTTTCATAATTTGTCTCATACGATTCACCGCTTGCTGTAAGATCTGTCCACGGCGACATGGCAACTATGCCAGCTGGCATCGGCATTTTGTGATCTCTTAGATACATGGTAAGACACATTGCAAGACCACCTCCTGCCGAATCCCCGGCAAGTATTATCTGCGAGCCAAACCATCCTTTATCAAGAAGCCATTTATAACTTGCCACCGCATCTAAAAGTGCTGCCGGATATGGATGTTCCGGTGCAACGCGGTAATCCGGTGTAAGTACACAGCAGCCCTCACTTACTTCGTTGTAAAGCCCGGCGAACACATAGTAGGCATTTCTTACTGCCCCCATATAGCCGCCGCCATGAAGTTGTAAGATCACACGCTCCGTATTTGGATTTTCCTTTGAACCAAGCAGCTTCATCGTAAAATCGCCCATATCTATATCTTCTGTATAGAAGCAGTCAGGGACTTTCCATTTTGGTTCTTTTAAGCGCTTTCTAAGTTCACCCGATTTGATTTTTTTACCAATTGCCAGATCATTTGTTATATGTCCTATCAGATTTGTGACGATCCGCCCCTTAAGGCTTACTGCATCCGAGTCTTCCTGATCCTCATCCTTATGATCTTTTGGTGTTCTGTTTATGATCTCTTCGATTTTCGGTCTGTAAGTACCTATCTGTTCATCCTCAAACATATATGAATTATTTAATCCGTGAAACCCTATCATACGTGAAATCTCCGTTTAAGCTCTGTTCTGGCTCTTACATCACCTATTATAAGTGTGCCCAGAAATAAAAATGACGATGCTGCAAGCGCACAAAACGCAGGATATGGGAATGTTATAACTTTAACTCCGGCAAGAATGACTGCGATCATGCTCATGAGTATAAGAAATATCTGTAACATCATATAACTCTGCCAGTTCCTACGATTTATTACCATAAGGATCAAAGTTGCTGCAGTCATTGCAAGTATTGCTCCCGGAAAAACAAACGTAAGCGCCCAGCCCTTGTCCCCAGTCAGAAGATCTATTCCGAATAACAGGATCACCGTAAATACAAATGTACTTATCGTCTTAAAAAGATATCCGCTTTTTCCTATAATTGCAAGCCTGAGTGTCACATTTGAATAAATTAATACAAGAAAAACTATTATGCTCCAGTTTATTTCTCCATCCATAAGATAATCCGTACTAAACAGCACTACAACCGCCACGATTGACAGGAACAGTACGATATTTTCAAAAAGCCTGAACTTTCTCGATACATCCCTTACGTTTGGATATCTGTCCGAATCACCATATGAATCATCTATATGCGAAACCACATGTTTGCAAAGAGGACATTTGTCCGTATTATCTGCGATAAGCACATTACATTTAATACATCTATTCATAGTACTCTCCATTTGTCTCAAGTGTTACTTCTATCCCATCAGCTGCAATTTTTCTGAAAAAACTGCGCTGTACCATCGTATCCATCAAAACAGATGTAAACGAAAATACAAGCGTATCTTTATATGAGCATATCGTGCCTTTCATAGGCTGTCCCTTTGACATAGGGATAAACGCATAAAACTGCTTGATATACTGCTCATATTCTTTTTCAACCTTTATGTTTCCAATATTTGTTATAGTAGTCGTATTTGCGACTGCTGACTGCGAATATACCGCTTTCATCGCTATATTTTTTATAAAAAGCGGCACCGGGCGCATCCAGATATTTTTCTGGTTTGACACACTGTAAGAAAAAAGATCCTCTAAATGTTCTTTTGAGATCTGTGCTTTTATCGACTCTGTTACACATGAAAGAACTTCCTCAAACGTATAAGTCTGTTTCGTCGGAGTAAACTCTGCCGAAATCATGACAAAGAAATTTTTTGTAGTAACCGAATCGAAATACGGCCGCAGATTGACCGGAACTGCAACACGTATCGGGAGATTTCCCGGCATTCCGTGATAGCATTCCTTATAAACACTCCACACAAAACATGCCACCAGATAATCGTTTATGGAAACATTATATTTATGGCATACTTCCTTAAGCTGTGATACAGGCATCAGTCCATGCATCACGCCAAATTCTCCGTGTGGAAGTTTTTCCATATTAAGAAGATAGGCTCTCTGCCTGTTAAAGCCGCTCTTTTTACTTGATTTATAGTTTTTGATGAAGCTATCCTCTCTGTTTAATGAGGTTTCCGTTGACAACAGATCCCCTTTTATTTCAGCAAGTGCCGGATACGACATTCGCAGATACTGGTATGTCAGTTCCCTAAGGAAATTTATTCCTCCCATTCCATCCGTAAGAACATGGAAAACTTCAAGATTTATTCTGTTTTTATAGTATGTCACCCTAAACAGATAGCTTCTGTTTTTGTTCGGTCTTATATATCTGCATGGAAAGGTATTTTCTTCATGCACCTTTGGCGCCTTTTTTCCATTCTCCTCAAAATAATTCCAGAATACCCCCATTCGGAGTCTCACATTAAATCCTGCAAACTTTGGAATACCATCAAGTGCCTCCTGCAGTATTTCAGGATTTATATCTTCCTTTAAGGTTACTGATATCCTATATACATTTGTCATACTCTCCCCTGCTATGCTTGGAAAGAGATTTGCTGTATTATCAAGCCTATCCCAACGGATAGAACGCTGATTTGATGCCATACTACTGCTCCTATATTGTAATTATTGGTAACTTTTCCCGAAATTTGTGAGGTAATCCGCACGGCACCGGGGTGTAATAGCTGCCACACAGGCTCGATTTGTGTATGAGCCGTGCAGGCGTTAATGCCGTATAGACGTAGAAGTCGGCACAAAAAATTCTCGTTCAAGCCTCAAAGACTTCATACTGTGATAGCGGGTCGCGGCGCGTTTGATTTTTTGTGCCGAAATAAACAATACGTCTATGCGGCATTTACACTGCTAGCGAAGAACTAAAGGCCTTGGCGAGCCTGTACTGGCGCTGTGCAGTTCCATCCAAAAGCTCAATGAAAAGTTCTAATAATCATATTTTAACATATATTTTGAGGTGTTACACATAAGGTATTGCTAAATTTATAGAAATATTATAAAATTTAGTATGTGTGTGGTATGACCACATACCACATACTTTCCAATTCAAGGAGGGCAATTTATGCAATTTCAAAAAATTTCAACCCCATCATTAAAAGATTTATTCGTAAAAGAATTAGAAAATAAAATACTTTCCGGTGAGCTTAAGGTCGGAGATAAACTTCCAAGCGAGCGTGAACTTGCCTCATCCATGCAGGTAAGCCGTGCTGTCGTAAATGCCGGTATCGCCGAACTGGAACAAAAAGGTTTTCTTATCATAAAGCCCCGCATCGGAACTTTCGTAGAAAACTTTTATAAGAACGGAACTCTCGAAACCTTTTCATCCATAGTAAGATATAATGGCGGCACACTTGCCAAGGATGAAACACGTTCCATACTTGAACTGCGCATTATTCTTGTAAACATGGCATGCAGTCTTGCAATAGATAATGCAAGTGACGATGAACTTTTATCCCTTAAAACTATATCCAAAAGCATTGATGATACCTGCGGCAATGAAGAAATTGTTGAAAAAACATTTGATCTGTACCATCAGCTTGCTTTTATATCAGGCAATGTGCTGCTTCCACTTGTTTTTACATCATTCAAAGATCTCGTCTGCAAGCTATGGCTGCGCTTTATACTTAACAACGATAAACAGACTCTGCTCCTTAGTAACAACCGGCTTGTTTCATTTATCATAGCACGCGATAAAAAATCTGCATATGCACACATAACAGATACGTCAAACGAGGTAATCTCCGGAAAACGCAGCCTGCTGCCCACAGAACTTTTGTAAAAATCGCCTGCTAATCTATTTTTCCATATACTTCCATAGGGACATATGCCTTTATGGCTATTCCCTCAGGAACATATTCTTCTGATACAAGTTCTCCCTGTTTTCTTATCAGCTGGATGATCCCCGCCTTATCATAAGACAGTACTCTCTCGATGTATATTTTGTCTTCACGAAGCATTTCTTCAATAAGTGCTTTTATATCATCAAACCCTTCATCCCTTGCAGCTGAAATACAAAGCACATGGTCTGCACGGAAATCATGAAGCGGTTCGTCATCCGTTCTGGCATCTTGTTTATTAAATAGTGTTACGATTTTTTTGTCTTTTACTCCGAGATCATCAAGCGTTTCATACGTGATATGCATCTGTTTTTCTCTCTGTGGATTAGATGCATCTACAACATGAAATATTATATCTGCGTATTTTGCTTCCTCGAGTGTACTCTTAAATGCTTCAATGAGATGGTGCGGAAGCTTTCTTATGAATCCGACCGTATCCGTAAGGAGCACCTGCTGTTTTCCCGGAAGGTCAAGTATCCTCGTAGTCGGATCAAGTGTCGCAAAAAGCTTGTCTTCCTCTAAAACCTCTGCATCTGTAAGATGGTTAAGAAGTGTCGATTTGCCTGCATTTGTATATCCGACTATTGCGATCACCGGCATATTATTCTTTTCTCTTCTCGCCCTGATTATCTGCCTGTGCAGCTGTACTTCTTTAAGTTCCCTGCGAAGCTGTGCTATACGGTCGTTTATAAGTCTTCTGTCAATCTCAAGTTTCTTTTCTCCTGGGCCTCTCGTTCCGATTCCTCCACCGAGACGTGACATAGATTTTCCAAGTCCCGAAAGCCTGCTCAGTCTGTACTTAAGCTGTGCAAGCTCCACCTGGATCTTTCCTTCACTTGTGGCAGCTCTCGCTGCAAATATATCAAGAATGATGAGCGTCCGGTCCATAACCTTTGTATCAAGGTACTGCTCCAAATTTTTAAGCTGTGCCGGCGACAGTTCATCATCACAGACTATGCCTGTTGCACCTGTGCTTTCCACAAGCTGCGCTATTTCTGCAACTTTTCCGGTTCCTACATATGTTCCCGGATGTATCTTTTCCCTTCTCTGGATAAGTGATCCGACTACCGTCGCACCTGCAGTTTTCACAAGCTCTGCAAAGTTCTAAGAGCGAATCATCCGCATCGTCGCCGTCCTGTTCACTTACCTACAAAGGGATTACTCTCTCTTCTACATCTTCTATCTTTATACTATCTGCCATAAATTATCTCGTCTCCAAAAACTGATATTCTCTTTCTGCATCTGAATCATCGGGATATTCCTCGATATAATCTTCCATGCATTCCTTAGCTGATGCAAAATCCCCTGAATATTCATATGCAATAATTTCATTTTTCATAAGCTCCTGTTTGTTTGGAACCTCATCCAGATCAAGCGCTGCATCAAAATATGTTATCGCTGTCGCATAATTTCCCTGTTCCATCTGCGACTGTCCCATATTGAAAAGATCATACGCATCAGCCTCTCCGCTGTCTAGATATGCCTGATAATATTTTGACGCATTATCACCATCGCCCTGTTTTGAGTATGCCTCTCCCATATAATAATTTGCCTTGACAAGCTTTCCATCTATAGCTTTCTGTAAATTATCTATGGCAGATTCATAGTCTCCCTGGATAGTGTATATCCTGCCCTTTTGCATATGGTCATCCGGCTTGTCACCTTTTATCTTAAGTGCATCCGCAAGGTATTCATTGCCCTGGTCCGCCATGCCGTATTTCGACAGAGTCTCATAAATTCCTATATAAAGCTCATAATTCTTATTATTTTTATTTATGGCTTTTTTGAAATCATCCATTCCCTTATCCTGATCATTCTGTGCAAAATACTGGCATCCTCTAAGATAATAGGCGTCTGCATTTCCGTTGTAATCAATTATTGCCGTGTAGCTTTCTATCGCCCCATCTATATCTCCGCTTAAATACTGGGCTTTTGCCTTATAAAAGCATATATCTATCTCTTCATCACCGACATTTCCGACCTCAAGGTCTAATGCTTTCTGAAATGCTTCAACAGCATCATCATAATTTCCATTTTCTATGCAATTGATTCCATATTGTCTATATGCATCCTTATCCTTTTTCTTATCACTTCTGCCACAGCCTGAAACTGAAGCTGATACAAGCGCCACAGTCATAATAATGGCAAGGATACGTCCGGTTATTTTAGATTTTCTGATCATAATGTTCTCTTTCTATAAAAAATTATACAAAAAGCCGTGCGGCTTACTATATTATAATAACCTCTACTCTGTCCAAATACAAGAGGACCCCGGAAAATTTCCGGGGTCCATATATTTCTAGAAGGACGAATATAAGATTGATTACTCTTCAAGATGCCAGATTTCTTTGTTGTACTGCTCGATTGTTCTGTCTGATGAGAAGAAGCCTGCCTTGCTGATATTTACAAGCATTTTCTTAGCCCATGCTTTCTTATCTTCGTAATCTGCATATGCTTTTTCTTTTGTCTTGCAGTAATCCTCAAAGTCTGGGAATGTCATGAACCAGTCTTTGTTAAGAAGCTCATTGTAAAGTCTCTCTAAGTTCTCCTTAGAACCAACCTTTAACATCTCATCACTTACGAGGAAGTCTACAGCTTTTTTGATGTTCTCATCTTTATCGTAGTAATCCTTAGAGCAGTAATCTCCTCTTTCATATCTGTCGATAACTGTCTGTGAATCCTCACCGAATACATAGATGTTCTCATCGCCTACAAGCTCTGCGATCTCTACGTTTGCTCCGTCACTTGTTCCAAGTGTTACGGCTCCGTTTAACATAAATTTCATGTTACCTGTTCCAGATGCCTCTTTTGATGCAAGTGAGATCTGCTCTGATATATTTGCAGCCGGAATAATTTCTCAGCTAATGTTACGTTGTAGTTCTCTACCATAAATACTTTAAGGTATGGGCTGACTTCAGGATCATTGTTGATGATCTGCTGTAAGCAGAGGATCGCATGGATTATATCTTTTGCAATGATGTAAGCCGGAGCTCTTTGCACCAAAGAAGCATGTGATCGGTGTTGTCTTTTGCCTGCTTTGATCTCAAAGTATTTGCGGATGATGTAGAGCACGTTAAGCTGCTGTCTCTTGTACTCATGAAGTCTCTTAACCTGGATATCAAAGATTGAGTTATCAGGCACATCAAGACCCTGTGTTGTTTTAAGGTAAGAAGCAAGCTCTGTCTTTTCTCGTTTTTGATATCAACGAGCTTTGTAAGTACTGCATCATCGTTTAAGAAGTTGCTTAATTTCTCTAATTCGTTTGCATCTTTCTTCCATCCGTCACCGATAAGCTCTGTGATGTATGCTGAAAGCTCAGGGTTACAAGACATAAGCCAACGGCGGAATGTAATACCATTTGTCTTGTTGTTGAATTTCTCAGGATATAACTTGTAGAAGTTATTAAGCTCTGTGTTCTTTAAAATTTCTGTATGAAGGTATGCAACACCATTTACTGAATATCCGTAGTGGATGTCCATATGAGCCATGTGTACAAGTCCATCTTTTATAATGTATGTGCTCTCGTCTGAAACCTTTGCACGTACTTTGTTGTCAAGCTCACGGATGATCGGCATAAGCTGTGGAACGGCTTTCTCTAAGAAATAGATAGGCCATTTCTCAAGTGCCTCTGCAAGGATAGTATGGTTAGTATAAGCACAAACCTTTGTTACTATCTCGATAGCCTCATCCATAAGTATTCCTCTCTCCTGAAGAAGACGGATAAGCTCAGGAATAACCATTGATGGGTGTGTATCGTTGATCTGTACTGCTGCATAATCGGCAAGGTCATGTAAGTTAGATCCCTTTGCCTCTGCCTCTGCAAGGATAAGTCTAGCTGCGTTTGATACCATGAAGTACTGCTGGTATACACGAAGGAGACGTCCTTTATCATCTGAATCATCAGGATATAAGAATAATGTAAGGTTCTTCTTGATGTCCTCTTTATCGAAATCGATCGTATCACCTACGATTGACTCGTCAACTGACTCGATATCAAATAAGTGAAGCTTTGTTGTACGATTGTTGTATCCAACCACATCGATATCATAAAGTCTTGACTGTACTGTAAATCCACCAAAGCTTACCGGATATGTGATATCTGTCTTTGTAAGCCAGCTCTTTTCTGTGATCCATGGGTTTGGAGTCTCTTTCTGAAGGTTGTTCTCAAATACCTGTTTGAATAATCCGTAGTGGTAGTTAAGTCCGACACCATCACCATTAAGACCGAGTGTTGCGATTGAATCGATAAAGCAGGCTGCAAGGCGTCCGAGTCCACCATTTCCGAGTGAAGGCTCAAGCTCTACCTCTTCGATCTCTGCAAGTGATTTTCCGTTCTTTGCAAGTGTCTCTTTTACTTCATCATAGATTCCTAAGTTGATGAGGTTGTTTGATAAAAGCTTTCCGATAAGGAACTCTGCTGAAATGTAGTAAAGTTTCTTCTTTCCTTTGTTTGAAACCTTTCCCTCTGCTTTTTCTTTAACGAGGTCAAGAAGTGCGAAATATACTTCCTCGTTTGAGCTTACGCTGATTCCTTTCTGAAGTTTTGTCTCAATTTCCTGCATGATTGCCATTTTGATTTCCTCCCAAATCTTTTTATCATGTTTTACATGCCTTAGCATGCTTAGATTCTTTTTGCCGCTGTCCACACTGTAAGGTGGAACAGAAACTTTGTTTCATTTGATGAATCAAGTATAATCCATTACATTGTACAATTCTTGCAATATACAGCCGCAAAGTTGCACAATACTATCATTTTTCGTTTATTTTAGTGGATTATCCGTAAAAAACATGTTAAAATAGCACTATGAATATATTAGAATATGAAAATTATCACGAAGAAAAAACACATGTGGAATTAAAATTCCCATATAATACATACCTCTGCTCGATCCCTCTTGATTTTTCGGGTGTCCCGCTGCACTGGCATGATGAGATGGAGATAATATATGTAAAAAAAGGCAGCGGACAGATTACCGTCGATTTCAGCGAATATCACGTCAGTGCACCATGTATAGTGCTTATACTTCCCGGTCAGCTGCACTCCATTGAACAGTACAATGATGATTCTATGGAATACGAAAATATCATTTTTTCCCTATCCATGCTTATGCCCGGAAACATAGATTATGCGAAGGATGATTTTATCACACCGCTGATCCTTGGAAAGCTTACGGTTCCAACACTTTTTACACCGGTCTATCCGTATTATGAGGATGTCATTGCTCCGATCGATGCCTGCGATGAGATATGCAAGACCATGCCGCAGGGTTACCAGCTTTACATAAAAAGCAAGCTCTATGAATTTTTCTACATTTTAGACAACAGATGCCGTAATCTTTCGCGTCCTATAAAAAGCAGGAAAACTCTCGACAAGATGAAGCTTGTACTAAAACACGTAGAAAATAATTATGCTGAAAAAATAAGCGTTTCAGATATCGCACAGATTGCCGGCTTCTCCGAATCACATTTTATGAGATACTTTAAAGAGACAATGGGAACATCTTTTATCAATTATCTCAAGGATTACAGGCTTACTATGGCGGCAAGGCTTTTACAAAGCTCCGACAGCTCTGTACTTAATATTGCTGCAGAGGTCGGATTCGATAATCTGTCATACTTTAACCGTGCCTTCAAAGAAAAATTTGGGGTGACACCGCTTAAGTACAGAAAGCTTACATAAAAATTTATGGAGAATCGCTATGAAAAAAGAAACATATAACAAAATGACAGGAATCTTCAAAAAGAACCCCGCACTGGCAAAATGCCTTATTATATCAAACAAACTATGTACCAGTATTATTTTTTCACTGTATCCTGCTTTGCTTATTTATTTATTTTTACAAAAAAGACCTGAGCTTGCCTCTTCAATCATCACTCCACTTGATGGATTTATTATATTGTCCGTTTTCCGTTATCTGATAAACAGACCTCGTCCATATGAAAAATTCGGGATTGCCCCCGTTATCCCCAAAGATAAAAAAGGACAATCCTTTCCAAGCCGGCATGTATACTCTGCTTTTATTATAGCTTTTACATTTATGAATGTTTCTGCTGTAAACCATATATTTTTATATGTAGGAATCGTACTTGCCTTAATTGCGATGCTTGTTGCGGTAATAAGAGTCATTTCAGGTGTCCACTTTATCAGTGACGTCCTTGCCGCTTTTTCCTTTGCAGCATTTATACAGCTTGTTTCATTTTATCTATAATCTTTTTCTTCCCACATACAGAATGTTGATGGTGCCGCCTTTGGTGCTGGTCTTGCATCTTCAGACGGCACATTGCTGCAACAGGATGTGGGAAGTTTTAGTCAGATATTAATTGTTTGCATCACTGCTCTTATTGCTGTTATTATTACTGTTATTGTTATCAGTATCTGTCATATTTTCTACACCATCAGTCACATTGTCAACGCCGTCCTCCACAGCATCCCCTGCATCTTTTACAGCATCTCCAGCTCCATCAACGGCATCACCGGCTCCATCTATCACATCCTTGCCGGCATCCTCTACATCCTCTACCACTGAATCCTTGTCATTTCCTGATGTATTGTTATTATCATTCTTTTTGTCATTTGTATTGTTCTTATCATTTTTACCATTGTTTTTATCATTTGTCGTATTTCTGTCGTTCTCAACTATCGATGTATCAGATACGTCCTTTTTTTTGTTTCCACACGCTGTAAACGCACCTACCGTTGAAAGAATCAGGCAGAGTAAAAGTAAATACTTCATTTTCTTCATCATATTTGATCTCCTTTTTTATTTGACATTAGTATGAACCCAAATTTCATATTTTATACATTTTGCATAATTTTTCACTTAAACTTCACGCAGCCTATTGTGGCTGGTGGCATCCGGGGTGTAAAAAGCGCCTCCTCCGATAGCGGAACTCGTCCGGATTGCTAATTTGTCGGTGTCTGCTTCCGGCTCTTTCGATTATTTATGTTCATTCTACAGCTGTACACTCACACCACGGTGTCCGTCTATGGCACACACTCGATTTCTGACGTGTCGTGTGGGAGTTAATGCCGATTTACAGCTATAGGTTGCACGGGCGCGCACACGTTCAAGCTCACCAACTGAATTTACTTCACAACGTAAATAGCGCGTTTGGAGCACCCGTGCATAATAAACTTAGCTGGATGCGGCATTTACTCCCACTAGACTAAGGAGTATGAGAGTGTGTGCCATAGACGGACGCCGCGGCGCGAGTGTTCATCTGGAGAATGTACACAAACTTCGAGCCGGAAACAGACACCTGACAAATTTACGCAATCCAGACGAGTTCCGCTATCGGAGGAGGCGCTTTTTACACCCCGGATGCCACCAGCCACACAACACTCGTAGAAATTTTAGTTATCAGCTTTTCAATTTCGGTTTTGTGAGCAGTGCTGCTATATAGGAAAATATAAGTGCCGATGACACACCAACTGCGCAGGCTTTAAAGCCTCCTTTAAAAAGCCCGATAAACCCTTCATGATCTACAGCTTCTTTTACACCCTTCCACAATACATTTCCAAATCCTGTAAGAGGTACACTTGCACCTGCCCCAGCCCACTTTACAAATGGCTCATAAACATTTACAGCGCCGAGCACGACACCCGTACACACAAGTATAACCATTATCCTTCCCGGAAGAAGTTTTGTTTTTTCCATCAGTATCTGTACAAGGGCACATATTATGCCCCCGATAATAAACGCTTTTATATAATCCATATTCTTTCCACCTTCAATCCTCTATGACTTATTTTAACTTTTTACTGCGGCTTTTTTCATTAACCGGCGGGATACCGCACTAGTGTAATGGCATGTTGCTATTTAGCTAAATATGGACAGGTCATTACACTATGCTGTGACACATATTACTTGTTATTATCACATGCCTCAAGCACCACACCATGTGCAATCCCGGTACCGTGTCACCCTCATTAAAGCTTACCGGGGAAAGCAATGCACCTGTCGGGATAAATAATATTTTTTTCAGCTCCCCTCTTCTAAGCTTTGGGATATAGTATGATGCCAGAACTGTGGCTGAACATCCGCATCCTGAGCCACCCGATCCTGTATTCTGATTTACAGCATCGAAAATCTTTATTCCGCAGTCCTCATGTTCATTGCTTATATCCACACCCTTTTGTCTGCACAAGTCTACAAGTATAGTATGTCCCACTTCTCCCAGATCACCTGTTACTATGCAGTCATAATAAGACGGATTTCGTCCAAAATCCTTCATGTGATTTACTATGACCTCACATGCCGCCGGTGCCATCGCAGCTCCCATGTTCATAGAATCCTTTATTCCATAATCTACAACTGTGCCTGTTGTTATCCCCTCGATCATAACATCATAGCTTTTATCTGACTCCTCATTTAATTTGTCTGCGTCTTTTCCTGTTTTTTTGTTTTTTGAAAGTATAAAGGCTCCACTTCCTGTAACCGTCCAGGTAGCACATATGGGACGCTGGTTTGCATACTGGTTTGGAAACCTGAACTGTTTTTCGGCACTCCCAAAATGGCTTGAGGTAACCGCTGCAATATAGTCCCCATATCCTGCCGCTGTAAATGCTGCTGCGAGTGACAGCGTCTCACCACATGTTGAGCATGCACCGTAAACTCCAAATAGCGGGATCTTAAACTTCTCCAGTCCAAATGTTGTCGCCATTGATTGTCCGAGCAGGTCTCCGGCAAATACGTAATCTATATCTTCCGGACGTCTTTTTGCTTTTCCGAGTGCCATCGAAAGAGCATCTGCCTGCATTGAACTTTCTGCCTCCTCCCATGTATTCTGTCCGAATTTATCATCTTTACCGACCATATCAAATAGTCCGCCAAGAGGTCCGCCGCCCTCCTTGGTTCCAACTATTGATGCCTCTGAGATAATAAAAGGAGCCTCCGAAAAACGAAGACTCCATTTTCCAATCCTCTGATTCATACTGACTCTCCTTTTTCTATATCCGGACCGCTGTCAGGCATACACCCGGCAGCGATCTTTTAAGTCAGTATCTACACAAGACCTTATATTTATTCATATTTTTATTTACCATCATATTTTACAACCGATTCAACATCATATCCTTTTAATGCTTCTCTTCCGTTAAGCCCTGCAAGCTCAATAAGAAATAATGCTTTTACAACCTCTCCTCCAAGCTCCTCTACAAGCTCAGCGGCTGCTTTCATTGTACCACCTGTTGCTATAAGGTCATCCACAAGAACCACTTTCTGTCCTGGTTTTATTGCGTCTTTATGTATTTCTATTGTAGCTGTACCATACTCAAGATCATATGTTTTTGATACTGTCTCACATGGAAGCTTTCCGGCTTTTCTGATCATTACAAAAGGTTTATGCATAAGATATGCGATCGGCATCCCAAAAACAAAGCCTCTTGACTCAGCACCTGCAATTATATCACAGTCAGTTTCCTCAAGCTTTTTTACCATCTCATCGATTGCAAGCTTTAATCCGTCTGCATCCTGCAGAACGCTTGTGACATCCCGGAACATTATTCCTTTTTCTGGAAAATCCGGTATTGTCCTGATATAATCCTCTACTGTTTTCATTATTGATTCCTTCCTCTCTTTACATTTAACCACTAGTACAATTATTTGCAGAACTCTGTACTAGTCATTTCTACCCATCTTGGATTTCTTTTTGTATTCATACATTCTGTCATCTGCAAGCTTGTATATGATGTGTGGATTTGAATCCGCAACTTCGTCACTCATGGCATATCCATAAGCAGTACTCAGTTTCAATATGTCTTCCTCTTTGTTTTTCGTTTCTATAAGAATAAGCATATCTGATATGAGCTTTTCTGTCTCCTGCACTGAAACATTATTAAGTATCGTCACAAACTCATCACCACCGGTCCTTGCAGTTATTCCATATAAACTATACACCTCACGGAGCACATCTGCAAACCTTTTTATAAGTTCATCACCCTTTTCATGTCCATATGTATCGTTTATTTTTTTAAGCAGATTAAGATCAAAGCATAATATACAATACTTTTCAGTATGCGTTTCGAGCTCTTTCATGTATTCCTCACATTTTCGTCTGTTTGCAAGTCCTGTAAGCTCATCCATATATGCCATCTGTTTAAAAAGCTGCTGCTGGGCAATACGATATAGTGTCTGCGAAATTTTCTTTCCATAGTCCACAAGCATGGAAATGACTATTATAAGCACAGCAAAACACGTCGTAGAACTGTATTCATTTTGGGAAAAGCCAAAAAAATATTTGTTTATATTAAAACGCGCAATCTCTATTACGGTAAGAATCACTGCTATGGCAAATCCCACCATGACACAATTTATACTATCCTGGCTGTTTTTTCTTGCCCATATATTTATAAACACAATAAAAAGCATTGCCAGCATCATAAGAATATGTGCCACTGATAAAAATGATGGCAGATGCATGATATTAAAAAACTGCATCGTATATGTAAAAACTGCAAAAGCTATCTCTGCTATAATTAGCACTTTGAAATATATTTTGAGCAATTTGGGAAATCCTTTTTTCTCAAGCCTGTCCCTGAAATAATATGTAAACGGCAGCGGCAGAACATAAAATGTCATATATTCCATATATGTCTTTACCAGAAGATCCGGTGCAAAATACTCTATCAGATCCATATTGCACAATGTCCAGCACCCGACCAGAAATGAAAACATTGCTATACAGAATGTCTGTATAAAGTTTACCGAGCTTTTCAGCATAAGCATCGATAAAATCATTATTATCACACCAAATACTATAAGAAACATTGATATCGCAAGGTTGAACCTTTTCCCTGCAATGTCCTTTGATATAAGCTTCCTGCCATCTGATATGATAACCGGCTGCTGTCCATCAAATGCATTATTCTCAGATATATGCATTTCTATAGTCAATTTTTTACCCATCTGGTTTTTCCCAAGTGGAATAAAATGCCTGCCATATCCAAGCATCTTTTTTTCTTGATAACGATCCTGACCATACTGATAGATAACCTCATTATCTACAGAAACCTTTACAGCTGCATGGATTGAATACAGATTGATCGTGGGATCATCCGTTGTATCATATCGTGGTATGACATGTTCAAATGTAAGTATATCTCCACGATCACACATATCAAAACGGAATTTACTTAATGTGACATCTTTATATACTTTATCATTTACTGTAACTGTCCACCTGTCATCTAATACAATATCCTTGCTTTCCACATTTTTTTCTGTGGTCGCCATTATAACCGGGATAACCATAATAAGTAAAAGCGCTGCCATTACCATAAAATAATAAAACTTTTTCTTTATATCCAGTTTTAAAAATTCTTCCATGTGATCTCCATTTTATCATATTCCCTATGTTATTTTATCTTCTTAAAGCCGCATCCAATCCTGCATACTCCGATTACAGTTATTTTATTTCTGCCAGCTTTAAATCTGATATCATATCCATTATACGACATTCCATAAATATAGTCATCATTTTTATTGTACGAAGCTCTCGGATCCTGCCGTAAGATCTGTTCAACAGCCTTGCAGGTTTCTGTGGGAATACATTCTTTGATATCCATGCTGTCCCATTGCACATCCACCTCATCCCATCTGTGTTCGTCGGCAAATCCACCCACTGCATCCTCATGACAATCTGCATATGGCAGATAAGGCTTTATATCATATATCGGAGTATTATCCAGCATATCCACCCCACTTACCCAGATAACCGGTCCGTATTTTTTATCAATCTCAATCTTTTCAATCACAACCGATGACAGACCAAGTCCATTTGGCCTGAATGGAGATCTGGTTGCAAATACTCCCCTTTTTTCCTTACCTCCAAGGCGCGGTGGATTTACAAGGAGAGAACTCTTTTTTTCTTTATTTGCAGAAAATCCCCAAATAAGCCACAAATGGGAAAATTCTTCTATTCCACGGATTGCATCAGGATTTCTGTATTGTTTTTCAAAAAATATCCTGCCTTTTGCGGCCGGTACAAGTCCGCTCTGGCGCGGAATTCCGAATTTTTCAGAAAATCCTGTCCGTATATGTGCTATCGTTTCCATTTTATTTCCTGTTTATCGTTATAAAAGTATGTCTTTTAATATTTCGTCTTCGTTTACTATCTGCTTTGCCATTGTGCGGTATTTCTCTTCATGCAAAAATGTATGTCTGTGTGGTTTTATCTGTGGTGCCAGATCTATCGCATCACAAAAGTCCTTTTTTGTCATTTTAAGTGTCTTTGCATATTCAAAGAATCCCGTATCGGCAAGTACAGTCTGCACCCTTACATATCTGTGGTTATGCACCTTACTCATTATGTATGTTGCGATCCCCACCTGGATTCCATGCAGCTGTGGTACCTCTAGTATTTTGTCAAGCGCATGCGATATCAAATGTTCACTTCCGCTCGTAGGCGCACTGCTTCCGGCAATTTCATTTGCAATACCACTCATTGCAAGTGAGTCAACAAGTTCCTTTAAAAACAGTTCATCCTTTATGCTTTCATATGGTGTGCGTACAAAGCTGTTTACAGCCTTTTTTGCGATCATCACCGCAAAATCATTTACTTCTCCACACCCACATTTTTCTTCATAGATCCAGTCATATATCGCTGTGATCTTTGAAATCATATCTCCTATGCCGGAATATATAAATTTTTCCGGAGCCGTTCTTATGATCTGTGTGTCTACTATTATACCATGCGCAAGCTTCGCCGGAACCGACGTTCTCTTCCCGTGTACGACAAGAGATGCACTTGCGCTTGAAAATCCATCGCTTGAACTTGAAGTCGGAACACTTATAAATGGTATATTTCTGAGAAATGCCGCATATTTTCCGGCATCAATAACTTTTCCCCCACCGATGGATATAACGGCTTTTGCCTTATTCGGTATGGAAAAAGCAAGTGTTATTATATCATCTACATCGACCGTATCTATCTCGCTATATTCCAATATCTTTATTTCGTTTTCATTTAATGAATCAATTACGGTCTGCCCAAATAATTCTATCAGTCCGTTTCCGAAAAAAATAACTGTCTGTGACAGACCCTCATTCTTTAAATATTCACCTATTTTATTTAATGTTCCATTTCCGACTTTTAAAATAGACGGAATTGATATTGCTTTTCCTGTCTGCATTTTCATAACTCCTTTTTCTATATTATTCCTGCCACCCAGTATATCACACCTAAACACCAGCTGGAAAATATTCCGTATAAAATTACTGGGCCTGCTATTTTAAATATCTGGCAGCCAACTCCAAATACCATTCCCTCTACCTGAAACTCACATGCCGATGAGCACACTCCGTTTGCAAAGCCTGTTATCGGTACAAGTGCCCCCGCACCTCCCCAGTTTGCAAGCGGCGCATATAAATTTATACTTGTAAGTATACAGCTTATGAGCACAAGTATCATGCTGCACCAGACCGGTGCTTCACTGGCATCTACTCCAAACTGCCCTTTAAGCACGTTCATGATCAGCTGCCCCAGACAACATATTATACCACCTAATATAAAAGCTTTAAACATATTCATCGCAAGACTGTGTGTTGGTGTGACATGCTCTACATATTTATTATATTTCTCGTTTCTTTTCTGTTGTTGTTCTGTAAATTTTACACTCAAAATGGACAACCTCCTTTTTGATAGATTGCCCATTTTTTTTTATCATATTCGTTTTAAGGAATTTTTTATCGTCATTATATTTCGATAAGGTTATACTCGTTTGTTCCCAGTCCGATTTTTACTGCATGTGCAATACTTGTTTTCCATTCAGAATCCGGGTGTGTCATATGGAAATGATCATGTTCTTCATTATCTTCATGACATCCGCAGCTGTCTTTCCTTATATTTTCATCGAGTATACTATTTTTTACAGGTGTCATCTTATTACATAGATCCGCACATGCCTGGTCAAGTGCAACCGGATCAAACGAGGCAAGCATTCCGACATTTGGTATTATCGGTATATCATTTTCTGGATGGCAATCACAGTTAGGTGATACGTCACAGATAAGTGATACGTGGAAGCATGGTCTGTCTTTGCAGACTGCAAGGCTGTACTCTGCCATCTTATAATTTAACATTGCTACAGAATCAACATAATCGGCAGCAATTGCATCTTTCGGACATACCGCAAGACATCTTCCACAGCCGACACATTTGTCATGGTCTATCGATGCCTTATGGTCTTTTATAACAGGCGCTCCATGTGCACAGATCCTTCCACATGCTCCACAGCCAACGCAAAGGCTTTGGTCTACACTTGGTTTGCCCTCGCAGTGTTGCTCCATCTTTCCTGCTCTTGAGCCACAGCCCATTCCGATATTTTTTATCGTTCCACCAAATCCTACCGTCTCATGGCCTTTAAAATGTGTAAGCGAAATAAAAATATCTGCATCCATAATTGCAGAACCGATCTTTGCTTCCTTTACATATTCGCCATTTATCGGAACAAGTGTTTCGTCTGTTCCTTTAAGACCATCTGCAATAAGAACATGGCAGCCTGTCTGATATGGTGAGAAACCATTCACATATGCTGTCTCAAGATGATCAAGGGCATTTTTCCTGCTGCCGACATAGAGCGTATTACAATCTGTAAGGAATGGTTTTCCGCCGAGCTCCTTTACATAATCTGCAACCACTCTGGCATAATTAGGTCTTAAAAATGCTATATTTCCATATTCTCCAAAATGGATTTTGATCGCAGTGAATTTATCCTTAAAATCAATATTTTCAAATCCCGCTGTCTTCATTAATCTATGCAGCTTCTGCAAAAGATTTTCATTGCCTGTCGCTTTAAACGAAGTAAAATAAACATCTGATCCTGACATATTTTTCTCCTTTTCTATTGTGTAATTCTTATCTCTATGCTCTCTTCGCACAAATAGCGCGATATCTGCTGTTGCAGACATTGATATTATATAATACTTTTTAACTACATATCAAGTGGCTTCATATAACAAAATTGGACTTTTTAATTTGTTTTAAGTGTTAAAACAAATCAAAAGTCCAATATTTTTTTACAATGTTAATTAGAACTTAACCACACCATTTACAACCGTAAATGATCTTCCATTGTAATTTATTCTGCCAGAATATCCCCAGGCAACCTTTCCTCCTGCAACCGCATACCAGTTCTTTCCATATTTGCACAAAGTCGTTTTGCTAAAGTTTACTTTGCCGTTCTGTACATACCACCATGTTCCGTTGTATTTGCACAATGTTGTAGCTCCAAAGTTTACTTTACCGCTCTGTACATACCACCATGTTCCATTGTACTTGCATAATGTTATAGCTCCAAAATTTACTTTGCCACTCTGTACATACCACCATGTTCCATTGTATTTGCAGAGTCCTGTTGCATTAAAGTTTACTTTGCCTCCACTTACATACCACCATGCTCCGTTGTATTTACATAATGTTGTGGCTCCAAAGTTTACTTTACCGTTCTGTACGTACCACCATGTTCCATTGTATTTGCAGAGTCCTGTTGCATTAAAGTTTACTTTGCCTCCACTTATATACCACCATGCTCCATTGTACTTGCAGAGTCCTGTTGCATTAAAGTTTACTTTGCCTCCGCTTACATACCACCATGCTCCATTATACTTGCAAAGTGTTGTAGCACTAAATATAATATACCCATAACAGTGGACACGCGAATTAGTGTAGTACCTACTTTTAGGACACCCTCACCATTTGTATCCCTGTTTATAAACACACTCCCTAAGTAACACCTTTTTCTTAGACACCCTCTTCCAAATGTGATATTCTAATCACAGAAATGGAGGATTTCATGAGCAGAAAAATTTTTACTGAGAAACAACAACAGTTACTTCGTCAAAACCCTTATATCTACAGCGTTACGGATACAAGGATCAATCTTACTAAGGAATTCAAGGAGATATTTCTAAAAGAATATAAATCTGGTATCTCTCCAAGAAAAATCCTTGTGGATCATGGTTTTGACATTGATACTATCGGAGAACGCCGTGTATGGAGCATTTCCAATCATATCCGTACCGAATTTAAAAAGTACGGCAACTTCCACGAAGGCTACAGATCTCGTGCTGTACCATCCTCTGATACTTTCAGCAACTCTAACTCAAAAAGCTCTTCTGATGCTGATAAGATCAAACAACTGCAACAAGAAGTAGATTACCTGAAACAGGAAATGGAGTTCTTAAAAAAAATTTCCTCAATCAGAACTACACGGAAGTAGGTGCATTGCTCATGAACGATTCTTCCTGTATTTTTGAAATCATCTACAATACCATGCAACAAAGTCATAACACCATGTCCATAAAAACACTTTGTGCTATGGCCGGAGTCTCCAGAAGCGGTTATTATGCATGGCTGAACGCGCCCCGGCAAGGCGCGGGAACAGCAGGACAGAGAGGACTTTGAACAAATCCTTACTGCATATAAAATGCACGGTTATTCCAAAGGCAAAAGGCATCTATATGGCGCTTCTTCACATGGATCCACCCGTGGTTATGAATCTCAAAAAGATCCGGCGTCTGATGGATAAATTCAATCTGTCATGCCCTCATAGAGGTCCTAATCCTTACAGACGGATGGCAAAAGCCCTTAAAACCAGCAGTGTCGCAGATAACCTGCTTCAGCGTGAATTTGAAGCATATGGCCCACGGATCGTCCTGCTGACAGACATCACCTATCTGCCCTATAATGGCACATTTGCCTATTTATCTACTGTCCTGGATGCCTTTACTAAGCAGATACTGTCCTATGTGCTCAGTCCATCATTGGAGGTTGATTTCGTTCTGGAAACCATCAACAAACTGGTAGAATATCATGTAGTGTCCCTGCAGGCTGAAACCATCATCCATTCGGATCAGGGTTGTCATTATACAAGCCACAAATTTATCAATATCCTGTATGACAAAAAACTGCGCCAATCCATGTCACGCAGGGGAAACTGCTGGGACAACGCCCCACAGGAAAGTTTCTTCGGTCACATGAAAGACCATATCAAGCCTGAGCTTGCTGAATGTACATCATTTGCTGATGTTCAGGTCATCATTGATAACTACATTGATTATTACAACAACCGGCGGTATCAATGGCATCTTGCCAAGCTGTCGCCTAATGAATTCTACAAATTTGTTACTACGGGTAAATATCCTCTGGATATCCCGAATGTTCCTGCCCTGCCAGCCATAAAAAAGGATCCTAAAGAGCTTGGTGCATCGGCAGTTGATATAGATGATAATAAATAAACCAACTGAATATCACACTGGATGGTATGTCCATTTACGTGGATACTGAAAATGTCATGTGTCCACTTCTGTGGGGAACCAAACAAGGGAATGTCCAAAATCAAGGATATCACCTTAGTGTAGGTGTCTAAAAAACAGGCACTACACTAATTCAAAATGTCCTTGACAAAGGGGACAGTTTAAAAATCTACTTTGCCTTCTCTTACATAGAACCATGTTCCATTATACTTACAAAGTCCTGTATATGAACAATCTACTTTTCCATTATTATAGTAGCACCATTCACCATTATTTTTTGCAAGACCTGTATATGTGTTTGTCTCTTCTTTTTTATTTTCCGGCTTAGTTGTACTTTCTTTATCCTCTGTCGTATCTTTTTTATCGTCTACTGTTGTGTTCTCTTTATCTTCTACATTTTCCTTTTTATCATCTTTGTCTGTATTTTCTTTATCATCAGTAGTTGTATCATCTTTCTTTGTCTCTGGTACATATTCTCCTGTTCTGTACAAAAATACATCATCAATACTTCCCCATGCTCCAGCCTTTGCTTTGATTCCAACTCTGACTCTTACTGTATCACCAGCTGCAACTTTAATAGAATCTGTTGCCGGATTTGTCCATTCGCACCATCCATTAAGTTTTGTACTTGCTGTTACCACTTCGCCTGTTGTCACATTTGTTATTTCCACAGAGATATCATCTGCATCATTTCCGTCTCCACCCTGCACCTGCATACATGCAGCATATGTACCGTTTTCTGGTATTTCTACAGTCTGCTCTATTGAAAAATCAAGAGCTGATGAAGAGTAAAAATGCATTGCTCCTTTACCTCTTATAGGTGTATCATTCCATTTAATTTCAACACCATCTGCATTTGAAACTGTCCATAATTCATTGCCATTCTCAAAATCACTATTTTCTATGTATGAATCAGGAACAACCGCAAGTGTACAATTAGTTTTCATCACCTTATCATTGCCATATTCATCTTTATACTCAATAGATCCAGGAATTGTATAAACATTAAAACCAGATACCTTTTCTAATGCGTCTTTATCCCATGTTACTGAAAATTCAGCTGTTGTACCATCATTGTATGTTCCTGTTACTGTTTCAGGCAGACCAGCTTTAGCCTCCTCTACTGATTTAGCGTTTACTGCAATAGTCTTTACTACATCTAATACCTTATATGGAGCTGCAGATCCTGTATTTACATACTTAAATACATTTAATGATTCCAGTGGATTTCCCTCAAAATCAAACAATGCCTGATTATCAATTACTGAACCACCTGTTCTTTCAACATGGTCTCCATCATAATCTATAGCATTTTCTGAAGCCCATCCACAGCCATTTTCAAGCCATGCATTCTGATTTGCTTTGTAAAGTTCTGTATTTAATGTTCCATCCTCGTTATAAGCATAATTTGCTGGAAGCCATGCTGGTTCCCAGTAGAACATTCCTATTCCGCTATTACCGACATTTGCAACAGCCTGCATCACATCTCTTAAGATATTTGCCTGTCCCTGCTCTGAGATTGAATAATCATATGCTTTCGTCGAATCAAATGAGTTGCCATATCCATCTCCATCTTCTGTTGTCCATGCCCATGATGTCTCAGCTACCATAACTTTTTTATTATATGTGTCAGCTACCTGCTTCAATACACTTGTAAGATTGCTTAAAGAGCCATGCATACTAGGATAATATGATGAAGCAAAAACATCATAATCAACTTTATTTTCATTTAATGTCTCTGATATTTTTTCATAGTTTCCCGGTGTCTGCGGATCTGTAAAATGAACGGCTACAAGAATATCACTTGATACATCTCTTACAGCCTTACTTCCAGCTGAGAAGATCTTACATATATCTGTCCATCCACCATCATCAGTTTCCATAACTCCAGCAATTCCATGGTTTGTTTCATTTCCAACCTGAACCATTCCTACATCAACACCGGCATTTCTTAACTCTTCCAAACTTGTTTTTGTGTAGTTATATACAGCTTCCTTCTTTTGGTCAACAGTATACTCTGACCACACCTTTGGAGCTGTCTGCCTGTCAGGATCAGCCCAGAAATCTGAATAATGGAAATCAATAAGTACCTTCATTCCTGCATCTGTTGCAAGCTTTCCGATAGTTTTTGCTTTCTCAAGGTCACTATTTCCACCACCATAACCTTTTCCGGCAACATCATATGGATTATTCCAGATTCTGATTCGTACGTAATTTACTCCGGCATTTTTTAGAAGGTTAAAGAAACCAGCCTGATCAATCTTGTTTCCATCCCAGTCTTTAAAAGCAGCTCCACTATCTGTGATACTTACATAAGATGAAACATCGACACCTTTTATAAAGTCACTGCTTAAGTTATCTATTTTTTCTACATGAAGACTTTTCTGTTTAAGCTGTCTTTTTGCCTTATAAACTGCATCTGCGGCTGCGTTTATCTCCTCAGCTGTTTTACCTTCACTATTACCTTTTATAGCATTTGCAACATAAAGAGCATTTGTCAGAGTCTTCCAGCTTGACTCTCTATAATATGATTCGTTAAGTCCATTGCAATCATTTATTGCACTTTCGAGCTTACCAAGGGCTTCATTCTTTTCTTCCTCATCAGATTTACTTTCTTCTAAAGATAAAGAATCTAAGCATACCCATGCGCCTTCTTTACCATCAATCTTAAATCCTACAGCAAAGTCTGTCTTATCCTCATCTATTGTAAATTTATATGTAAACTTCTGAAAATTATCTGAAATAGTTAATTCATCTCCCAAAGTTTCACTTTCCGAATTTATATATGCAGTAATATTACATCCCTTACTATTTGTATCTTTAGTCCATCCTGTTATTGTATATGTGCCAGCCTTAAGATTGCTTATCGTCTGATACATCCCAACTGTACCATCATGTTCAAAACTGAATGCAAGTCCGCTTGCACCGTCATGTTTTGCCCACTCACTGTATGACACTCCATTATTACTGTATACAGCATTCCATGTACTATCTGTGAACTTCCAATTGCCACTGTTCCATAAATCATCTGATTCATCATCACCAAGATCACCGTCGACAAAATAATTTGTCTGTCCGGTCTGTTCATCCGCCATTACCTTGCTGATCATTCCTGACGGAGCTGCTGTTGTGGCAAGCGTGGCAGCAAGAACAATTGCTCCAAGCCTCATACCAATTTTTCTTCTTACCATATTTCCCTCCATATATGTGCTTTTCCTGATTTTGCAAAATTATATTTTACTATCTTTTCTGTTTGTTTTTTGCGCAATCGGTTTTTTTTTTTTTGCAATGTTACGTTTACAGTTTATATACATTTTCTTAACAATTCAATTGACAGAAATTCCAAGGTCTGCCCTCGTTTTTTATGAAAAATACATAATTTTGCTTTTTGTAAATATCGCATTTTGCACAATTACCACAAGCGCAATCGTTTAACCATTTTTACCTGTTTCTTATAGTTTTTGTACAATTTCACCATGCTCAAATAATTTCCTGTTTCTTTTTGCCCTGTTTTTATTGTTCTATGCACTATATTTTTAAGTTTTTGCATCGGTATTTTATACAAATACTAAGGTACTAAAACTTCCAACATGCGGAATGTTGATGGAACCGTCTGGTTTTGAAAGTTTACATTCTTTTGTATAAAATTGGAAAATCTATCCATACTCATAAGAGAACCGGAACTTTACCAATACTATTTAAGGAAGGTGTATTATGGAAAACATTTTAATTTACCTGCGTGCCGAACAGCATAAAACACTGCAGAAGCGAAAGGTATGTGTGCGTGATATCGGCAGCATTTATTGTGAGGATACAAAGGTGGCTGCGCAGATCGGAGGACTTGTCATCAATAACATAATCGGGAAAAAGGCAGTTATACAGATGATAGATATCATCGAACGGATCACAAAGGAATTTCCCAATGCCCAGATAATAAACTTCGGTGCTCCAGATATACTTGTCGAATACGAAATTCCCCGGAAAAATAAATTTCCTGAGAGGGTAAAAGTTTTTCTTGTCTGCGTATTGATCTTCTTTGGGTCTGCATTTACGATCATGGCATTCAACAACGATATTTCCATAACAGGAGTTTTTGAGCATTTTTATACACAGATGACCGGAACCGCTAAGCCTGAAATAAGTGAACTTGAAATATTCTACGCAATTGGTCTTGCCGTTGGAATAATACTGTTTTTTAATCACATAGGCAAAAAGAAACTTTCAGACGATGTCACCCCCATACAGGTTGAGATGGATAAACATAATAAAGACACCTATGATACTATAATTGACAAAGTAAAGGAAAAACAAAATGTTTAGTAAGATAATCATGTCTATCTGTGCCTTTTTGGCCGGATGTGGTGTATCTGCCGGGGTTTTTGCATTTGTACTTGTGATAGGCGTAATTCCGAGAATGATCAGGCTTTGCAAAATAAACAGCATAATCCTTGTAGAAAATGTGATGATCTGTGGTGTCATCTGGGGAAATTTATCATCCATAATGGCGGGAAGCTTTGGCTTTGGTTCTAATATCAAGTGGCTTATAGCAATATACGGCATCTGTGTCGGCATTTTTGTAGGCTCTATCGCTGTAGCACTCGCAGAGATCCTGCATACTTTCCCTATAATTTTTAAGCGCATGAATCTGCGCGCAGGACTCAGCCTTATGGTAATCTCAATGGCTCTCGGAAAAATGGCAGGCTGCCTTTATTATTTTCTTTATCATTTTCAATCAACCTCTTAAAGCCGCAGTCTTATCATATGCTTACACATATGATATAATTATATCCATGCAGATGCGCATAGATTAAATAAAACAAAGGATATGTTGATATGATAACTTCAATTGCAAGACAGAGTGTAATTTTAAAATGTCTGAGGAAAAAGTCGATAATCGTAAGCAACTATGAATTATATTATGCAGCCGGACTTACAAAGAAGCTCTTTAACCTTTCTGTAGATGAAGATATGGAGCCGGAAAAGCTCTTAGAAGAAGTCCAGAACCAGCTTAAAAACGTCACTGCCTCAGATGGACAGGAGGAATATCTGATCCACCTTCTTGGAAATTATGAGGCGCTTTCCGAGCACGATGAGCAGACAAAAGAGCTGTTCAGATGGGGAGCCTCTGAGGAACATATGTGGCAGGTAAATATCTGATTGACAGTCTGTGAATTTCGTACTAAATTGTTTATGGTATAAAAAGTAACTATATAGGAGTATAACATGGCATACACAAAAGAAATACTAACGCTTGCCGTTGAGATTGGCGATACAATGCTTAGAAATGGCGCAGAGATATACCGTGTTGAGGACACTGTCGTCCATATTTTAAATTCATATGACGTAGAGGAATTCGATGTTTATGTTCTCTCAAATGGAATATTTGCCAGCGCAAACGAAAACAGGGATGATGCCTGCAGTATTGTAAGGCATGTTCCACTCGGATCCGTAAACCTCGGCAAGATCACAGCTTTAAACCAGCTTGCCCGCGATATATGCAGCCATAAAGTTTCACTTATAGATTCCTGGGATCTGCTTCAGCAATGCAAAAATATTCCTGATTATAAAAAATATATACAGGTGCTTTGCTGTGGACTTGGAAGCGGATGCTTCTGCTATATGTTTGGCGGTGGGATAATAGATTCCATATGTGCATTTATGATAGGCTTACTGGAACAACAGTTTTTATTCCTTTTAAAGAAAAACAAATTTTCAAGAATCATCACAAATATGTTTGCAAGCCTTTTTGCAGCTATACTGGCATATTTGTGCTCAACTATAGGAAACCATATTATGGATTTTGGTCTTTTACGTGACAAGATAATAATCGGTGCAATAATGCCTCTCGTTCCCGGCATTGCATTTACCACATCCATAAGGGACATATACAACGGAGACTATCTTTCAGGTACTATCCATCTGTTAGATGCCGTAATCACAGCTGCCTGTATCGCTGTCGGCGCATGTCTCCCACTCATTGTAATAAGATATTTCGGAGGTCTTTAAGATGGATCTAGTTGTTCAATTTATCGTGGCCGTGTTTGCCACAATAGCATTTGCCGTATTATTTTCAGTTCCGAAAAAGGAACTTGCTTTCTGCGGTTTTACCGGTGCATTAGGCTGGATAATATATTTCGTTCTCATGAAATTTGATATGGGTATTGTTTTTTCATCATTTATCGCAACCTTATGTCTTACTATCTTTGCAAGGATTTTCGCAGTCATACGGGAAACTCCTGTAACCGTGTATCTTCTTACAGGAATATTCCCTATAGTGCCGGGATCTGCTATATTTTATACTGCGTACTATCTTTTCATCAGTGACTCTGCAATGTCATCACAGAAAGCTATGGAAACCTTTGAATATGCCGGAGCTATAGTTCTTGGGATATTATTTGGATTCGGTATTCCACAGAGCCTGTTCAACAAATTAAAGCCATCCAGATAGAATATTATTTATTCTATCTGCTGAGCTATCTCCTCGAGATATTCCCATCTGTCCATCTTCTCTAAAAGCGCCGCTTCAACCTCATCCTTTTCTTTTGTCAGTGCATTCAGCTTACCGAAATCACTGGCATTTTTCATGATCTTCTCATCAAGCTCTGCTATCTGGTTTTCAAGTTTTTCAATATCAGCCTCGATTGTCTCATACTCACGCTTTTCATTGTAAGAAAATTTCACTTTTTTCTCATGCTTCCACGTCTGCTTTGATGATGTCTGTTCTTTTTCTGCTCCGTTGCTTTCATCTATATCGTTTTTTTCATTTGCACTGCCCGACATTCCCATTTTGACAGGTTCCGGCCTTTTTGCCATATAATCGCTGTAACCGCCCTCATACTGTACGATCCGGCCATTTCCTTCAAATGCAAATATCCTTCTTGCAATCCTGTCAAGAAAATATCTGTCATGCGATACCGTTATGACTATCCCCTCATAATTGTCGAGATAATCTTCAAGAATAGCAAGCGTCTGCGTATCAAGGTCATTCGTAGGCTCGTCCATTATGAGAACATTCGGTGCCGTCATAAGAACACGGAGCAGATGGAGTCTTCTTTTTTCTCCACCCGAGAGCTTTCCAACAGGACTATACTGCTGCTCCGGCGGAAAAAGAAATCTCTCAAGCATCGCTGATGCAGATACAAGGCCGTCATTTGTCCTCACATATTCCGCAGCCTCTTTTATATAGTCAATAACCCTTATATCCGGATCTATGGATATCTCCTGTCCATAATAGCCTATTTTTATAGTTTGTCCTATTTCTATCTCACCAGAATCCGGCTCAACAAAGCCTGCGATCATCTTCATGAGTGTTGTCTTTCCGCAGCCGTTTTTTCCGACAAAACCGATCCTGTCATTTTTCAAAAAGATATACGAAAAATCATCCACGCAGATAATATTTCCATATGACTTTGATATGTTGGAAAGCTCTATCGTGGTACGTCCCATTCTTGACGAAACTGATGAAAGTTCAACTTTTCCGTCTGTCATGGGACCTTTCTGGTCCCGGAGTGCCTCATATCTTTGGATATGCGCTTTCTGCTTTGTGGAACGTGCCCTTGCCCCACGCTGCATCCATTCGATTTCCTTCCTGAGTATGGACTGTCTTTTACGCTCTGAAGCACGCTCACTCTCCTCACGCGCTGCTTTTCTTTCCAGAAAACCACTGTAGTTTGTATCATAGCTGTAGGCACTGCCCTTGTCGATCTCAACAATTCTGTTGCACACACTATCAAGGAAATATCTGTCATGTGTAACCATGATTATAGCCCCACGGAATTTTCTCAAAAAATCCTCAAGCCATTCTACCATCTCATAATCAAGATGGTTTGTAGGCTCATCCAGGATCAATACATCACATGGCTTTAATACTGCCGCTACAAGTGCAACACGCTTTCTCTGTCCTCCTGAAAGCTCACCTGTCTTCTGCTCAAAATCCGTTATATCAAGATTCATAAGCAGCGATTTTGCGTCACTTTCAAGGCTCCATTTAAGATGTTCATCAAGCTCTGTGGTTTTTACTTTTTTCATGACCTCATCTATGACACTTCCGTCCGGATCAAGATCAGGATTTTGTGAAAGGTAACTTATCACTATGTGATTTGCCTTTGTCACCTTGCCCTCATCCGGCTCCTCCTGTCCTGCTATGATCTTTAACAGAGTAGATTTTCCTGTCCCATTTATGCCAATGATCCCTATTTTTTCGTGCTCCTGCACATAAAAGGAAGCTTCAGCAAAAAGCTTCCTTCCTGTATATGACTTTGTTATATTTTCTACATTAATTATGTTCATCTTTATGTAAAGCTTCCTCCTGCTTTTCTTTTGCCTCAAGGATTGCCTGATTAAGGGATAACATCTTTGCATCGAGATTTGATACGATTTCCGCACATTCACGCAGATCACGGCTTATATATTCTGGTGCATTTCCCTCAAATTTATAATAAATCTTATGTTCAAGACTTGCCCAGAAATCCATTGCGATCGTTCTTATCTGTATCTCGACCTTTGTGTCAACCACCCTGTTTGATAAAAAAATCGGGACGGAAACTATCATATGATAGCTTTTATATCCGCTCTCCTTGGGATGTTTCATGTAATCCTTTACCGAGATCACCGTCAGGTCATTCTGTCTTCCTATCATCTCAGCCAGTTTATATATATCTGATGTAAAAGAACATACTATACGGATTCCCGCTATGTCCTTTACATATGTTACCATATTTTCGATCGTGCTCTCATATCCACCCTTTTTTAGCTTTTTTACTATACTTTCGGGTGTCTTTATTCTTGATTTGATGTATTCTATAGGATTATAGTTGTGAATATGCACAAACTCATCATTTAAAATCTCAAGCTTTGTTCCGACCTCCTTGAGTGCCGAATTATATAAAAACATCATAGTTTCCCAGCTGTCTATACCTTCTGTAACTTCCTCAGTTATTTCCATGTATGTGCCCCTCCTAGTCTTCTTCAATGACGTGGATCTCCATATAATCAAAATCTATATCTTCCACAAAGCTGTCCTTTGCAAAACGGGTTTTTCCACTTTTTTTAAATTCCGCAATATTTTTGGGCAGCCATATAGGCTTTGCAAGATCAAACCTTAAGCATGCCTCCTCAAGCGCATTAAATACCTTGTGCGTTCTGGTATCTGTGCTTTCATCTTCTATTGTTTCTTCTTTAAGCAGATGTGTATCCTTAAATATCTTAAACCAGATCCTCATGCCCTCTCCTTCTTTGCCTGCTGCACTCATACATAAGAAGTGTCGCAGATATAGCCGCATTTAAAGATTCAACTTTACCGGCCATAGGTATTTTTATATAATTGTCTGCCAGATCTGCAATTTCATCCGACAGTCCATTTCCTTCGTTTCCAATCAAAAATCCGCACGGCTTTGTGTAATCCGGCTTGTCATAAGACATTTTACCTTTTAAATGTGCCGCATATAATCTGATTCCATTTTCTTTGAGCTTTGCTATAGCTTCTGTCAGATCTTCTGCTATAAAAAATGGCACTCGGTACAATGACCCCATTGTCGCTCTCACCGTTTTCGGATTAAATATATCAACTGTAGTTTTGTTCATTATTATGCCGCTTATTCCGGCACCCTCTCCGGTTCTGATCATTGTTCCCAGATTTCCCGGATCCTGTATACTCTCCAAAATGAGTATATGTGGCTGTTCTTTATTTATTACATCTTCTAATTTGTATTCCGGCATTTGTACGATTGCCATGATCCCCTGTGGTGTCTGCGTATCCGATATTGTCTTAAATACCTGGTCTGATACCACTTCTGTCACAGCCTCCATACTATTTAATTCTTTAGCATATCTGTTTTCTTTATAAAATGATTCTGAAACATACACCGCCTTCAGCAGTTTATGAGGTGCTTCAAAGCACATTTTAGGGCCTTCGACGATAAAAACATTTTGTTTTTTTCTCTCTTTTTGCCTTTTTCATCAGATTCTGTATATTTTTAATTTGCTGGTTTGATGTACTGCTTATCATATTTATTCCTTTATCTGAATTAAAAATACCGGAAACCAATGCGCCTGCCTGATGTAACAAGCTGCGTATGATGTTCCGGTACTTTCCTACTTTATATAATGCAACTGCATATGTTTATTAAAATAATTATACGTCAGCTTCTACTATACAAGGCTCTTTGAGATGTCATACATATACTCATCTACGTTCTTCTTCATAGCAAGTGCTTCATCAATGTCGAAATCCACAAACTCGCCATCCTTGTGTGCGATAACTCTGTTTGATTTACCCTCGCAGAGAAGATCAACTGCCATTGCTCCCATGATTGTAGCATATACACGGTCTTTACATGATGGGCTTCCGCCTCTTTGCATATGTCCAAGAATTGTAGCACGTGTCTCGATTCCTGTAGCTTCCTCGATCCTCTTTGCCATGCTCTGTGAATGTCCTACACCCTCAGCGTTGATGATTATGTAATGCTGTTTTCCAAGCTCTCTTGCATGGGCAACTCTCTCGATAAGAGCTTCCTCATTGTAATCATATTTCTCTGGAAGTAAGACTTCCTCTGATCCGTTTGCAAGACCGCACCATAATGCGATGTATCCAGCACCACGTCCCATAACCTCTATAATTGAACATCTCTCATGTGAAGTAGATGTGTCACGGACTTTGTCGATTGCTTCCATAGCTGTGTTACATGCTGTGTCAAATCCGATCGTGTAATCCGTACATGCGATATCAAGATCGATCGTTCCAGGAAGTCCGATAGTGTTGATTCCAAGTGCTGCAAGCTTCTGTGCACCCTGGAAAGATCCGTCACCACCGATTACCACGATCGCATCGATTCCATGTTTCTTGCAGATCTCAGCACCCTTCTGCTGTCCTTCTGCTGTAACGAATTCTTTACATCTGGCTGTCTGTAAGATTGTACCGCCGCGTGAGATTGTGTCTGATACACTCTTAGAATCCATATCTACGATTTCTTCATTTAAGAGTCCTGCATATCCTCTCTTGATTCCTTTTACTTTTTTTCCTTTTGAAAGAGCCTGACGAACTACTGCACGAATAGCTGCGTTCATTCCCGGTGCATCTCCACCACTTGTAAGTACACCTATTGTGTTAATCTCTTTTGCCATTGGTATAACCTCCATATGTTAAAAAATTATCATTTAGTCTAATCCCTATATATTGTACTTGTTTCGCTAACTTTTTTCAATATTCTTTTCAACTATTTTCACATTTTCTGTACCGATCACAGCCTGCAATTTTCCAACAAGTTCCGTATCCGCATTTACTGTAAAATTTCTTCCGAGCTTTTTCATCTGTTTCGTGCTTGAAATGTATATTACTACATCATTATTTCCGTCTGAAGAACGAAGAAGCTGCATGATAGTGCTTTCGTGCTTTGTGTATTCTTCCATGTTTTCAAACTTCAGCCACAGGCTCTTTGGCGTCTCGTCAAACGAAATGATCCTTTCACAGATTATTTTTCCGTTCTGTTCGTCCTCGACCGTCGCTCTTCCTATTACAAAAATCTTTGCATCATCATTTATATACCGCTGATAGCGTTCATAGTCCCGTGGAAATATTATAACTTCGACAGAGCCGGTTAAGTCTTCTATCGTGATAAAGGCCATAGCTTTGTTGTTCTTTGTGAACTTGATCGTCTTTGCTGCGATCATTCCACCTACAACCACATGGGAATTATCCATAACCTTAACCGCCTGTGTCTCCTCATCCCTGACAAAGTCGATGGCATTTACCGTGGCATTTTTTGAAAGCTTATCCATATATTCTTCAAGTGGATGACCGCTTAAATATATTCCCAAAACCTCCTTTTCAAAGGCAAGGGAAACTTCTTTATCAAACTCCCCTACATCAGGATATCTGATCTCGTATTCTTTCTTTTCTTCGTCCGATACCATGTCAAACAAAGACATCTGGCCTGCCATTGTGGATTTTCTGTCATGTGCAGCCTTATCTGCAATAGATGCATATACAAGTGTCATCTGCTTTCTTGTTCCATCAAGTGTATCGCATGCCCCTGCTTTGATAAGGTTTTCTATAGCACGTTTATTTATGTCACGGTCTGACATGCGCTCTATAAAATCTGTAAGTGTGCGGTATTTTCCACCTATGCTGCGTTCTTCTATTATGTTGTCTATTACGGGTCTTCCAAGCGATTTTATCGCATAAAGACCATATCTTACACAATCTCCCTCAGCTGTAAACTCTCCCTGTCCACAATTTATATCAGGAGGCAGCACCTTTATCCCCATTGCACGGCAGCTGTAAAGGTATTCTGCTGCCTTTGTAGAATTGTCTATTACAGAAGTCATAAGTGCAGCCATAAATTCAACCGGATAATAATTTTTAAGCCATGCAGTCTGGACACTTATTTTGGCATATGCCGCAGCATGGGATTTGTTGAAAGCATATTTAGCGAAATCCACCATTGAATCATAAATACTGTCTGCCGCTTTCTCATCAATCCCGTTTGCGACACAGCCTTTTATATTACGTTCCGGATCACCATAAACAAAGCTCTTTCTCTCAGCATCTATTACATACTGTTTTTTCTTACTCATGGCACGACGGATATTATCCGCCTGTCCCATCGTATATCCGGCAAGCTTTTGCACGATCTGCATTACCTGCTCCTGATATACTATACATCCGTATGTCGGTTCAAGTATACTCTCTAACTCAGGCGTTACATAAGATATCTCCCCCGGATTATTTTTTCCTTTTATATAGTTTGGGATAAAATCCATAGGTCCCGGACGGTAAAGCGATATACCGGCTACTATGTCCTCAAAGTTCTGCGGATGAAGCTCCTTCATGAAGTTCTGCATTCCCGCAGACTCAAGCTGGAATACTCCTTCTGTCTTTCCTGTCCCTATAAAATCAAGTGTTCCTTTATCATTAAAGTCTATGTGATCTATGTCAACATCTATTCCCTTTGATGCTTTTATATTTTTAACGGAATCCTTTAACACTGTAAGTGTCCTAAGACCAAGGAAATCCATCTTTAAAAGTCCAAGTTCCTCAAGCTGCACCATGTTGTACTCAGCTGTAGGGCTGCCGTCATTTGCCCTGCCAAGCGGAACATAATCGCTTGCGACTCCCGGATAAATAACAACTCCTGCCGCATGGACTGATGTATGATTTGGAAGCCCCTCAAGCTTCTTTGCCATATCTATCATATCATGGACTGACTTGTCACTTTCATATATGCCCCGAAATTCCGGGTTCATCTGGAGTGCCTTATCTATTGTGATATTAAGCTCCTGTGGAATCATCTTTGCCAGTCTGTCAGTCTCGGCATACGGAAAATCAAGTGCTTTTCCGACTGATTTTATAACCCCGCGTGCCGCCATCGTTCCAAATGTGACTATCTGCGTAACTGAATCATGTCCGTATTTTTCCTGGACATATTCTATAGCTCTGTACCTTTCAGCATACTCAAAATCAACGTCAATATCAGGCATTGACACACGCTCTGGATTGAGAAACCTCTCAAAGAGCAGATTATATTTAACCGGATCTATATCAGTAATTCCTGTACAGTAACATACCCGGCTTCCCGCCGCAGAGCCTCGTCCCGGTCCAACCCAGCAGTCGTGGGTCCGGCACCAGTTTATATAATCCCATACAATAAGAATATACTCGATAAATCCCATCGTCTTTATTATTCCCAGCTCATATTCCATATCCTTATGGATTTCTTTAAGCTGTTCCTTCCCATACTCACCACAGCCGGTATATTTCTCTTCAAATCCTTTTTCGCAAAGTTCTGTAAGAAATTCCTCAGCACTGCTGTATCCATCAGGAACCTTATACTTTGGAATTTTATAGTTTCCGAATTCAAGTGTCACATTACATCTGTCGGCAATTTTCTGAGTGTTTTCAACAGCGGAAAGCGCATACGGGAACAGTTTTCTCATCTGTTCTTCGCTTTTTACAAAGAATTGTCCACCTTCGTAACGCATCCTGTCCTCGTCAGAAACCTTCTTGCCCGTCTGGATGCAAAGAAGCACATCATGTGCTTCCACATCAGTCTCATATGTATAATGCACATCGTTCGTACATACAAGCTCTATCCCCAGTTCCTGGCTCATCCTGATAAGCTGCTGGTTTACAAGTTTCTGATCGTCTATGCCGTGATCCTGAAGTTCCAGAAAAAAGTTGTCTTTTCCAAAACAATCCCTGTATTTTTCAGCTATTTTCTTTGCATCCTCATAAAGCCCTCTTACAATATATCTCGGTATCTCACCGGCAAGACACGCCGAAAGGCATATAAGCCCCTCATGATACTTTTCAAGAGTCTCAAAATCAACCCTCGGTCTGTAATAATATCCTTCTGTAAATCCGATCGACACTATTTTCATGAGGTTTGCATAACCTTTATTATTTTCTGCTAACAGGATAAGATGGTAATACCTGTCCTCGCCATGGCTTAATTCCCTGTCAAATCTGGAATTCGGTGCCACGTAAACCTCACATCCTATTATCGGGTTGATGTCGTTTGCCTTTGCTGTTTTATAAAACTCCACAACTCCATACATGTTTCCGTGATCAGTTATGGCAGCACTGTTCATTCCAAGCTCCCTGACCCGCGCTATATAATTTTTTATTTTGTTCGACCCATCCAAAAGACTGTATTCGGTATGGGTGTGAAGATGACAAAACGCCATTTATCCTGACTCCTTATCTAATAATACTGTCTGTATAGTATGCTAAGTATCACAAGCTGTATAAAAAATATCGCCGGCATTCCTTTGACAAAATACCAGTGTTTGGTCTTATGATGAAATGCATACATTCCTGCCCACGTTCCTGCGCTTCCTCCAAGAAGGCTCAGTCCGAACAATGTCTTTTCAGGAATTCTCCATTTTCTCATTTTTGCCTTGTATTTATCTATTCCCATAGCCGCAAAACCGGCAACATTCATTATAAGTAAATAAACTAATACTATTTCCATTTCATTTCCTCGAATCTTTGTTCAGTATATTGTACCATTTTCATACTATGCCTGCAAGTTTTCAAACCGGCAAAATAAAACCACCGGAGACATGATCAGATGTTTCCGATGGTTTTTATATTTTATCTGGATTATTTCCTGGCTTTGGAATTATTTAGCTTTCTTTTCAGCTTTTTTAACAATTTTTCCTTTGCCAAGATGAAGCTTCATCACATACCAGATCTCTGTTGCGATAAAGATTGATGAATATGCACCACAT